>ENA-OQNO01000279-OQNO01000279.1-human-gut-metagenome-genome-assembly--contig:-NODE-279-length-55317-cov-4.569886_pt1 | contig 55317 bp, 56 predicted proteins | sample MGYA00242629_ERZ504880 | MGnify/ENA primary metagenome ERZ504880 (study PRJEB26092, sample SAMD00036377) | human gut metagenome | host: Homo sapiens | study: EMG produced TPA metagenomics assembly of... | reverse complement strand
TACAACGAAAAGCCACTTTCTTTACATCATGGCATCCTTCACAGACAAATAGACGATAACCTTTTTTAAGGTCACCACAATCGCGAAACTTCTTCACTTCTCTTTTCACAACGGATCGAATCCTTCTCGTGTACCTTTGATTGAATTTCTCCCAGTTTTGATATTCATCAAAGAAAATGGCGTGTAAAATATTGGGTTTCATCTCTCTAGTTTAATAGGAAAAAGACCAGATGAAAAGCGGTCAAAAGATTGATGTATCAATCCTTTGACCGCTTAAAATGTTATACTTCCTTTAATGTTAAAAAACGATCAAAAGATTGATGTTTCAATCTTTTGATCGCTTAAAAATTTATATTTTTCAGTATCAAGATAGCAACATCAAATTTCAGTTGATAGCCGTTAGTTTTCAGCTATTGTTGCGTCCTAATAAAACAATAATATTACCTTTTTAATCCTATAGATCTCGGATACCAGAATATAGTGCCACACTCAGTAATCTTCTGTTTGGTGTTTTTGTTACAATATGAGCAGCAAGAATTAGAAAGAGGGGCTCTTTATCGGAATGAGGATGATCAAAGGTATCAGAAAACGTTTTACAGCCTTCCAATACCTCTTTTTTTTATTTAATCCTCAAGCACTATGAAGCATCCATCTTATCACTCAGTTGTTTAAACTTCTGATAATAAATTTCATATTCTTCAACAGCTTTTTGCTCAGGTGTATAGATTTTTTTGACTTGGTTATATTTTTTCCATATCTCAGATGAAAGCTGTCCGGTAGAAGCATGAATTGCACAGATAAGAGCACCAAATGCTGGGCCCTCATCAATTGCTAAAACTTCAATCTCGGAATTAAATATATCCGCAAACATCTGCAGCCAAAGAGGATTTTTCACTACGCCTCCGGTAATCCGAAATTTTTGCACCCGTTTATCGGATAAATCTCTCATAGTTTGATATACGTTCTTAAGGGAGAAGGCCACTCCTTCCAATACCGACCGAATCAAGTCACCATCATTATGGTATGCCTTCATTCCAGCAAACTCCGCAGACATTTTTGCATTGAAATAGGGACTGCGTTCGCCAAAAAGATAAGGTAAAAAAAGTACTCCCTTACTTCCAATGGAGCTTTCTCCAGCTTTCTTCGTTAGTGTCTCGAAATACTCACCAGGTGCAAACCTTGTTTTAAACCAATCTAAGGAATAGCCGGCGGAAAGTGTAACACCCATTTTGTAATCTTGTCCTTCAATCAATGAATTGAAATAGTGATACTTTCCTACTTGGTTCGTATTGTCATTGGAGTAGGTCAAAACAACGCCAGAAGTTCCAACTGAAATAAGTCCTTGCTCTTCAATATTATCAATTGTGCCCAATGCACCGCAGGCATTGTCGGCCCCACCCATGATCACAGCAAAGTTCTTAGTAAGACCAAACTTTTCTTTTATCTGCTCAGTAGGCACACCTGCACTGTCAGTAGAATACAAAAGTTCAGGACATTGATCTAAACGGATATCAAACCTTGTCAGTATCTCCTCATCCCATTGATGTTTCCTAACATCATACATGATAGTCCCTGATGCATCAGAATAATCTGTGCAAACTTTACCTGTAAGATAATAAATGAGGTAATCCTTCGGCATCATGAATTTCCAAACCTTGTGCCAGTTTTCCGGCTCATTTTCCATCACCCAAAGTATTTTTGGTAACGTGAAGCCCTCTAAAGGAATATTTTTCTCTATCGATAATAGGTGAGGTAGAATATCGTTGTTTAACTGTTTCACCTGCTCAGTTGTTCGAACATCATTCCATAGTATCGCCGGACGAATAGGGTTCCCTTTCTCATCAATCATCACCAAACTATGCATCTGTCCAGAGAAGGCGATAGAAACGATATTCTCTTTTATTTGAGGATATCTTCCCAACATTTCACTGAAAGCGCGATCAAACGCTCGCAGCCAATCGGTTGGATTTTCTTCACTATAGCCTTCCTTTTCTGAAATGATAGAGAAAGAACTACTTGAATTACCGAGTATTCTTCCCTGATTATCAGCTAAGATAATTTTTAAAGAGCTTGTTCCTAAATCAATGCCTAAATAATAGTCCATCGCGCATGCTCCCTTAATTTATTTCGTAAGTCGTAATCGAAGAATATTTTTGGCATAGATGATCCTTTTTCTCATGAACATAATTGGGAATTTGCTGCATTTCAAAAGTAATACCCATAAAAGGTTCAATTAGTATCTCTTGATTTAAAATTACGGGCTCATCAATACTATTTAAAGTGTAGACGACACAAGCTTCCTGATTAGAACGAATTGTTAAGCGATTGTCTCCAGTATCATTTTTTAGTTCTATTTTTGTTCGCATAAAATCGGGATCGGTAAAACGATAGGCCAGATTAATCCCATTGCCGCATAGTTTTGCTAATTTCTTTTCTGTACCCAATGCCTTTTTGATCTGTACTTCCTTTTGAAAATTGTAGCTTTCGTATTCGCCATTAGGTTTCATGTATTCCTTCGTAGGAACAAGCTGTGTATCAATAAGTTGAATTTCTGCATCATCAATTGTCAACCAATGGTTTTCAATCGTTTTTTTGTTGTGATTCAAGTTGAAATAGGAATGATTCGTCAAATTACAAATCGTAGGCTGTTCTGAATTTCCATGCATTTCAACAATGAAGGTGTTTCCTTCTAATCGATAGTATATGGTGAAGTCCATGTCTTCGTATACAGAATCAGTGTCAAAATAAGATAAGCTATACGCAGTTTCATCTATTTTTTTAACGGACCATTGCTTAAATTGAAGGCCTTCTTTACCACCATGAAGATGCAAATCCCCTTCGTTTGTATCCAATCTAATTTGCTTTTCATCGCTATTCAAATAATATGGCGGAGAAGTACGCCCCGCATTTCGTCCGATTGTTGCACCTAGAAAATAAGGATTGGACTGATAGGTTTCACTATCAGAATAATGAAGCACGAAATTTGTTTGGTTATTCTTCTTTTCCAATTTGGTGATGCAACCGCCTAGATTTAAAAACTCGACTAAGATAAATTCATTCTCTAATGTATATTTCTTCATCTAACTTATTCTACCTCCATGTTCAATGAAAGAAAGACAGAAACAATATTTTCTACCGACCGCGATCGAATCGTGTTCACACGTAATTGGTCTGTATAATCAAAAAATGTCTTCTCTCCTTACCAATCAAAAACTGCTTTCTTTATCGATATTGTTTTGTACTTCTGCCACTACTTTGGCATATCTCTCAGGATTGCTGCCAAAGCGCCCAACAAAAACTCCATCAACTTCTTTGTTTCGAACGATCAATGTAGCATTCTCAGGACTAACTGCTCCGCCATAAATTATTCTAACTTTCTCAGCCGATGATAAATCAAATATTTTCGCCAGAACTTTTCGAATCATTCCGCAGACGAGATGAATATGCGGTGCACTGGCTGCTTTGCTTTTATTCACTGCCCAAATATGCGTATAAGCAATCACTAAATTCTCCAAATCTTCCTTCTTTACTTCAGAAAGATCATTAAATAATTGTAAGTAAAGGAAGGATTCAATCTCTGCAAGAGCGCGTGTCTGTTCCACTTCACCTACACATAAAATCGGCTTCAAGCCTTTTTCAAGGGTCAAACGCAATTTCTTATTAATCGTTGCATCCGTCTCATGAAAGTATTGTCTTCTTTCCCAATGCCCAAGTTCTACGTAATCCCCTTTGATATCCAACAACGATTCAATCGAATACTCGCCGGTATATGCCCCGGATGCGTAGGCACTGATGTTTTGCGCTCCTAAGCGGATATTGGTATTCCATAAAACTTTTGATACTGGATAGAGCATGGCCATCGATGGTAGCAAAATCTTCTCAATATCCTGATCATCTCCTAAAAGTTCGACTAATTGTTCGGCAAAGGATACCGCCTCAACTTCGCGATTTTGTCTCATTGCCCAACTCATTACGACTACTGGTTTACGTTTACTCATTTTTCGCTCCTCCAGTTTATGCTGTTGATTCTTATTGATTCTTGAATGCTTCCCAATCCTTCATGAAGGCTGCAATACCTGCATCAGTCAATGGGTGACTCCATAATTTAGGGAATAATGATCCCGGGATCGTAGCGATATCCGAACCTGCCACTGCAACTTTTTCTACATGTTCTAAGCCACGAACACTTGCTGAAATAATCTCAGCCTTCAATCCATACGTGTCCAAAATCGTTCGCAACTTCTTAATCAACGTTAGGCTGTCTGTTCCAGTATCATCCAATCTGCCTAAGAATGGACTAATGTATGTTGCGCCAGCTTTGGCTGCCATCAACCCTTGTGCAGCGGTAAAAATCAATGTGACATTTGTTTTGATTCCTAATTTTGTCAATTTGTTTACTGCTTCCAAACCTGCTTCGGTCATTGGGATTTTCACTACGATATTTTCTGCCCATTGTGCAATATTTTTGGCTTCTTTAATCATGCCTTCCGAATCTAAACTGATAACCTCTGCACTGACAGGACCTTCTACCGTTGCACAAATTTCTTTGATGACTTCCTCAAAATCTCGACCTTCTCTTGCAATGATTGTCTGATTGGTCGTTACTCCATCAACTAGGCCTAATTTGTTGATTCGTTTGATTTCATCTACGTTTGCTGTATCTAAAAAGAATTTCATTTTTTCTCCTTTGCTTGCTGAACAATTTCAACAATGTTCTTAAATTTTTCTGGATCATGTCCAAATCTTCCAACAAAAACACCATCCACGTGTTCATTTTCGATTAAGTCATTCACGTTATTCTGACTAATAGAACCGCCATATATGATTCTTATTTTCTGAGCAATTGAATGACCATAATGGTCGGTCAAAATGTTTCGAATCATCTCATGTACATGGTGTACATAGCTGGCTGAAGCGGCTTTTTCCTGTCCAATAGCCCATACGGGTTCGTAGGCGATGACCAATTCTGTTAATTCTTCTGGAGTGACCCCACCTAAGTCCACAATCAATTGCTTCTTCAAGTGTGCTTTCACCTGGTCCTTTTCGTCCATACTTTCTCCAATACATAAAACAGGACGTATCCCGTTTTTGAAAGCAAGCTTTACTTTTTCGTTTATTATTTCGTCCGTCTCGTTAAAGTATTTCCGTCGTTCCGCATGCCCCAACTCAAAATAGCTACCTCCCATATCACAAAGAGATTCTACTGAGAATTCTCCTGTTAACGCACCATTTTCCATAAAGGCGATATTTTGAGATCCAAACTCAATGGATGAATTATCTAGACACTGTCCAACCTCCCGCAAGGTTCCCATGCTGGGAAACATAAATAAATCAGTGTCTGCAAAGTGATTACAAAGCTTCTTCAACTTCTGGGCATATTTAATAGTAGGTTCTAGTTCGTTCATATATATTTTTAAACTAATTCCAACAATTGGTTTCCTCATCACTATCTCCCTTTATTTTGCTAGACTTTTTTCATAATCCATTATCTGATTAATTTTCCGTTCAGATCTTGTTCCAGCTTCAAAAGATTGAGATAGGTATTCCTCCAATAATAGTTTTGCAGAATCGATTCCCTGAACGAAAGCGCCAAACGTAGCAATTTGTGCATTATTGCTTAATTGAGCACGTTCAGCTGAATAAATATCAGTCAATTGCGCGGCGCGAATACCTGGAACTTTATTCGCGGCGATCGCCATTCCAATCCCTGTCCCACAACATAATATCCCACGATCAATCGTTTCGGATTTCACTGCTTTCGCAACTTCAAAAGCGATTGCCGGATAATCAACGGGTGAATCACTATAGTAACCAAAATCGACAACCTCATAACCTAATTCTTCTGCATACTCCTTCAACGTATCTTTAAATTCAACCGCATTTTCATCTGCACCAAAACCAACCTTCATCATAGTTCCTCCTTTTAAATATTCATGCATTGCTTCAAAAATAATTGCAACCGAAGTCGCACCAGCATCCTGTTTATCTAACGATCGCTCACCTAAAAATTTTGCTCTACCAAATTTTGCAGGATATTTTTTGGTTTTTTCAACCCCTGCATATGCCGCCCGAACGGCCTCCTCCAAAACCTCTGAAAAATCAACCGATTGTGTCTTTTGAAAAACTTCTGCAACAGGAATTAAAGAATCTAACATGGTCTTATCTCCTAATTGCGCTTTACCTCTCTTTTGAATCATTGCCACCGCTTCTCGAAGACCGGCACCAAATTCTTCAACCGACAAGTCCTCTTTTTTTCCGGCAGCTTTCCCTACTCCCAAGAATAAAGAGCTGAAAATAACTCCTGATGCGCCTCCCATTGATTCCATCATCGCCATCCCGGCTTTTTTGAATACCTGATCAATATCTGTGATCGAATCATTCTGCAGAACGTCACACATAGCTTTCGCACCATTAGACATCCCGATACCATGATCACCGTCACCGATCGCACGATCGATGTCACCTAAATACTCTTCTTTTTTAATCAATTCCTCAGCTGTGAAAATCAACATCGCTTTCGCTTTTTCACTAGTCAATCTTTCCATCAATAGTCCTCCTTATGAAAATAGCAGGGACTGTAGGCATCCATTTGATACATTTCTTTTAACTCCTCGGTCAACACCTGCACTGTAATAGAGAAACCTGCCATCTCCTGTGTTGTACAAATACTTCCAATGACAGTATCGTAGACATTAAAATTTTTTTCCCTTAGCAGCTTGTCCACTTCGTGATTAACCGTATACAACTCTAGATGCGTAGTAGCGCCCAAACCATTAATACAGACAACGACTTCTTTTTCTTCAAACAGCATTAGTTCTATGAGAAGCTTATCGACCATCCGTTGAACCAAGCTTTTAGCATCTAGCATCTTCATCCGTTCAATTCCTGGTTCACCGTGAATTCCTAGACCAAACTCGATTTCATCATCTGCCAACTCAAAATTCTTTTGACCATTAACAGGATTTGTCCCAGGAGAAATCCCGACACCGATTGAGAAAATGCGTTGATTTGCACTCTCTCCAACTCTCAAACACTCTTCTAAAGAACGGCCTTGAGCTGCTGCCGCTGCGACTTCTTTAATGACAAATAAGTCTCCAGCAATTCCGCGACGCTCACCTTGTTCCTCTTTTCCAGCTGATGCCACATCATCCGTGATTGGTAAATTATACGCTTTAATATCTTCCATCTCTGCCAGTTCAACACCCATGTCAAAATTGAGGACATCACCTGCATAATTTCCAAAAAGACAAATTACACCCGCACCTTGATCCGCTTGTTTGATTGCTTCTAAAACAGTACCTGGTGTTGGTGCTGCAAAAAAATTGCCGATTGCTACCGCATCCACCATATTTTCCCCCAGCAATCCAAAGAAAAGAGGTTCATGACCACTTCCTCCACCACTAACGATTCCGACTTTCCCTGATTTTTTTTCCTTTCGAAAAAGGACTTGAGAATTTTCTGATGATTGAACAACCCTTTTTCCTTCAGCGGCTATAAATCCAGCCAGCATATCCTCAATCAACGTTTCTTTTGAATTCAAAATTTTTTTCATAAAAGCCTCCCACGATATACATAAAGCGCTCTACGATTAAGAACAACCGAAAGCGCTTTAGCAATTTGTGCACTAACGATCCATAATAACTCGTTTCACATTAGGATCAGTAAACACGTCATATTCATCATAACTAGGAGAAGAAAACTCACTGATCACTGCACCGTCTTTTCCAGCCTTAAACCAATGTTTTAATTTAGGATCAATCGTATATTGTTCTCCTGGCAATAAACGATGTTCTTTACTTGCGGTATAGTATTCTTGACTATTTTTTGGAATACTTACACTAATTTTTTCAGGATCTAACGGTTCATCAGACTCTACATAAAGATAAACCTCGCCCCAACGACAACGGAACGTTTCTTGTTTACCTTCGTGCCCATTCCAATCTGGATGTAAATGTTCTGGACATGTTTGATTTGGCAGTAAAACCATTTCTTTCGCACAATACCGAGTATTATTTACATATAGAATCAAGTTCAAACCTTCTTCTTCCAAATTATCCAAACCAAAATCTGCATAATCCACTGATTCTAACTCTTCATCTGTGAGAACGATTTGAGATTTTTTGTATAAATCCTTCACTGCCTGTTTGTATTCTTCAGTTGCTCCACTCATTGTTATTACCCACCTTAACTAATTTTTATATCAGACAAATCAATGTCTTTTTCATCTTCTGCTTGAATCTCTTTCACATCGTCGTAATCGACTTGCTTCTTCAATACTAATAATAAAACAGCATCTACTATTGAGCCGATCATTAATGCCGCAAACCAACCAAGAGGATTTGTCATTGTTACCATGGCAAACAAGCCGCCGTGCGGAACTGGAGAAGCTGCACCCCAAATCATGCTTAATGCCCCCCCGATACCTGCACCGATACCTGTAGACACGATACACCGCCATAAATCATTAACGATAATTGGATAACATCCTTCAGTAATCATACATACCCCCATCGGAAAGGCAGTCTTTAATGTTTCTACTTCCATCCGGTTGTATATGTTCTTTTTAAAGATTTTTTGCAAGAAGAAAGCAATGGACATTCCAAAAGGCGTGACCATAGAGGCCAACATTAATACTGCCATTGGTTCATTGATCCCTTCTGATTGCAAGGACAGTAAAAATGCAAAGACCACTTTATTAATTGGTCCGCCATAATCAACAGCAGACAATACACCGACGATTAATCCAAACATTAGTTTTTGACTTGTGTCCAACCCTAATAAGAAATTATTCAATGTGTCTGTAAGAGCCGAAATTGGGAACCCTAAAACGAAATACATAATGAATCCAACGACTATGGATGAAATGAAAGGAATGATCAACATCGGTTTCAAGCCTTCAGCCCACATCGGTACTTTAATTTTTTCCTTTAAGAATTTGGTCAAGTAGCCAGCAATATACCCGCCAATAAATCCACCAATAAACCCTGCATTCATATTGATCGAAATCAACCCAACGAGAAAACCTGGTGCGATCCCGGGTTTATCGGAAATCGAAAATGATATCCCAGTTGCGATAACTACCGGCAGCATTCCTAGTACTAATCCGCCCATCGTGTACATCACATCAAAGAAATTGTAAGATTCTTTGATATCATTAATTGTTGCACCGCCTAAAAGACTTCCAATTGCTAACAAAAAACCGCCGCTAACAACAATTGGTATTAAATATGAAATAGCCGTAAGTGCATGCTGTTTTAAATTTGTAAACAATTTCCCGCTTTGCTTTGTGTCCGTCATTTCCATCGCATCCTTTCGCTATTGGTTTACAATTTCTTCAATTTTTTCAATAAATTTGTTCGGAGATTTAATAACTACTTCTGTAGGTATCTCAATAACTCGCAAGCCTTCAAAGCGTTCCTTGCCGCTTACTTTTACATCGGCAGCGATCACAACCACGTCGGCCTCCTTAATAGCACTTTCTGGAATCGGATTTTCAGTCCCGATTGTTCCTTGCGTTTCTACATGAATGTCGTGTCCGGCTTTTTTGGCTGCATTTTCCAGTTTTTCTTTGGCAATATACGTATGGGCAATTCCGGCAGTACAAGCTGCTATTCCTACGATTTTCATATTTCTCCTCCTATAAAAATGCTTTTTTCATCTCTGACACATTTTTGGCATTGAGTAATTGTGCAACTACTTCATCATTTCCTAATTTTCCAGCTAAAGCCGCTAACATTCTCAGATGCTCATTTTCGCCTCCATCTCCAGCCTTTACACAAAATAAACAAACAATTCGAACTGGTTTCTCGTCTAATGTCTCCCAAGGAATCTCATTTTTAAATTCACCGATCGCGATACCATTGGTGACAACGCTTTCACTTTGCCCATGAGGGATCGCAATAAAATTGCCGATCCCCGTCTTTCCAAGTGACTCGCGATAGTAAATATCCTTAACGAACCCATTTATTTCCTTAATGTATCCTTTATCAAGCAGAAGCTTCGCTAAGTAGTGAATCGTATCTTCTTTGGAATTACCAGGAAGTTGAACGCCCATGATTTCTTCATCCAAAACCTGCTCTAAATTAATATCTTGCATGATTTACCTCCAAATAGTCTTCTTATTTATGGTAAAGATCTGCTTTGTTGTCTGATTTGAACAACTTGATTTTATGCAACGCTGTCTTTTTAGATTCCTCAATACAATCCGGGAATATCACATTTGGTTCACGAATTTCTAGATTGCCATTATTTAAGATGTCTCTCAGTTTTTCTGTAAATGAAATCTTAATATCAGAAGAGATGTTAATCTTTGAAATTCCCAATTCAACAGACTCGCCAATTTCTTTATCTGGATTACTTGATCCTCCATGTAAAACTAGTGGAATATCTACGACTTTGATGATTTCGCGTAAAATGTCCAAGCGTAATTTGGGTTTAACATCTTTTGGATAAATTCCATGAGCCGTTCCAATAGCAATTGCTAAAGAATCAATCCCAGTTCTTTCAACAAACTCTTTTGCTTTTGCTGGATCTGTATAAACAACTTCACTTACTCCGCCTTCTACCGTGTTTCCAGTATCACCGATTGTTCCCAGCTCTGCTTCAACAGATACACCAACCGCATGAGCCGCTTCGACGACTTTCTGTGTAACTGCAATATTTTCTTCGAAAGGTAAGTGCGAGCTATCAATCATTACTGAGGTGAATCCTAGCTGAATCGCGTGCATCACTTGATCAAATGAAGCTCCATGATCCAAATGGATCGCAACTGGAATCCGGCTATGATTTGCTTCATAAATGACCTGACTAATAAAACTGTCTCTCAAAAACTCCAACTCTAATGGATGAATCGCCATCATGAACGGTGACTTAGCTTCTTCACAGGCATCCATTGCCGCTGACAGCAATTGACCTGAGCCCGCATTGAACGCTGGAACAGCAAAATGATGTTCCTTTGCTACGTCTAACATTTCTTTTCCACTAATTAACATATCACTACCTCTTTCTTTTTCTTTCTTTTATTTTCTTTTTACACACACAATGTACTACTTTATTTTCTTTTAGTCAACAATATTTTTTAAAAGAAAAAATATTTTTTGTGTTTTTCCTAAAAACCAAATATTGATGTTGGATTTAGGGGAGTTTATTTATATCTCTTCTTTTTCTTTTCGCATGTATATTTTTTCTTTATTTTTCTTTTAGCATGACTTATAATGAAAATCAAAGGAGTAGATATTATGTTAGCTACAGAAAGAGAAGAGTTCATTCGTAAACTGATCTTAGAAAAAAGAGTCGTTTATGTTAATAATTTGGCAGAGGAGTTAGGAGTTACTCGTCCGACGGTTAGAAACGATTTGGACAAATTAGTAAAAAAGCATAATGACCTAACTAGAATCCATGGTGGGATTATGCTCAAAGAAGAAATTATGGGTAAAGATCTTACAGATGGAATTACCGAATACAGTGAACGTGCATTCGTCAATAAAGAAGAAAAAAAAGCAATCGCCAAAAAAGCGATAGAATTTGTAAAGAAAGGAGATACGATCCTGTTAGACTCCAGTTCTACTTGTTTTGAATTTGCATCTGAATTGGTGACGTTCAGTGAACAGCTTACCGTGATTACAAATGGAATATCTACAGGCGCAATTCTAAAACAAAATCGACATATCAATGTGTTAGCCATCGGTGGGCTGCTAAAAGCAAATTCAAATACAATTTATGACGAATTTTTCAGTCCTATTTTGGATAATTTTAATATTGACACCTATTTCTTTTCAGCTTCGGGTCTTTCATTGGAAGGAGGATTTTCCGAAAATAATTTGATGGAAGTAAAACATAAACGCACAAACGTGATCAATTCAAAAAAATCGATCGCATTAGTCGACAGTACAAAGTTCAATAAGGACTCCAGTTCTACATTTTGTACATTCGAAGAAGTAGATATACTGATCACCGATGCTAATTTGGACAAGAGTATTGAACAGCAATTCAATTCACGTATAAAGATTATTAAAGCCGATAGTTAAATTTACTAACATGTGAATACTCAATCTCTAAATGCGAAACAATTAAAGAGCACATTCTTTTTTAGGATTGTGCTCTTTTTGCTTTTACTTCATTAATTGACAAATATTTAATTTCCTCATACCTCTTTGCTTTTTGTTACTCTAATCCATTTATCCTAATCTGGTGATTATCGTGTAACTTAATTTAAAATTGGATTAAAGCTGGCCTTTCTTTTAAAAACTCCCCTAACTAGGATTCAACTATTTATTGATCCTAATTAGGGGAGTTTTATCATTATCTAGCATTTTTCTCTCATATTTATTTTTCTAAGAAATCATTTCATCCGTTCGCTAAATTATTTCTGTTAAGGTGCCTTCAAACAGCTCTTTTAAATAGACAACAAGTTTTTCTAACTCCTGTTCCCTATTTAATAATGCCTCTAATAATAAAGGCATATTAAATCCAGCTAGCAAAGAAATATTTTTTTCCTTCTTTTTTAGAACCTTTGCAACATTTGTTGGCGTTCCTCCAACAATATCGGTCAAGATCAACGTGCCTGTTTCTTTATCCAATGACTGATAAGCTACTTCCGCAGCCTCTATTGTCATTGATAAATCCATCATCTCAGTCAATGTGAAATAGGCGGTATTTTTTTGTTCACCGATGACCATTTCAGCACTTTTTAATGCTTCCTTAGCGTAATTTCCATGACTTCCAACGAGTATTGCGATCATTTTATCACTTCCCTTATCTTGGCCTCATATCTATACTGACTTCATTCGATTTTTCATTTTTGGCACGTTCCAAAATCGAATCATTTAAGAAACATTCAATTATTGTACAAGCCATTGCTTTAGCGGAACGTTCGATGGCTGTATGGCTAATAGGCTGATTAGCCAGTCTTTCATATTCTGGTGTGTGTAATGATACGCGTGTCTTATTCAAGCTAAAGTATGGGTTTGTTGTTGGGATTATTTGACTAACATTTCCAAAATCAGTTGATCCAAAATCATCTGGAAACCCCGTTAACACTTCCTCGCCTTGCTCTTCCAAAGCCTCACGACAAATATTTCCTAATGTTTCACTAAAGGTACGGGCGGCGTAGCCTTTTTCTTCAATAATCTTTGCCTTACAACCGGTTGCTAAAGCAGCAGCTTGAATACAACTCTTCACTCTCTCAACTAAGCTAGACATTTCTTGATCTTCCATACAACGAATACTGTATTGAATTTTAGTATAGTCTGGAATAACGTTACTGGCATTACCGCCGTCAACAATGTATCCTGACATACGGACATCCGAGGTCACCTGCTGGCGTAAAAATCCAATCGCATTGAAAAAAAGATTTGCTGCATCCAAAGCATTAATACCTTTAAAGGGCTGACTTGCAGCATGTGCAGACTGTCCAAAAAATTCGATTGTAAATGAATACGTAGTCGTACATCTACCAGCAATTCGAGTAGTTCCTGAGGTAGGATGCACCATCAATGAGGCATCTACCCCATCAAATACACCCGCTTCCAGTAATTTTATTTTCCCGCCACCGCCTTCTTCTGCGGGTGTTCCAATAATAGAAACTTTTCCAGAAATATTGAACTTCTCCATCGCCCTCTTTGCAGCTAGATAGGTACCTAGAGCGGATGTACAAATAATATTGTGTCCACATGCATGACCTAATTTAGGCAATGCATCATATTCTGCCAGTACTGCAATATGTCTTTCTCCTTTCCCCTGTATGAACGAGGCGCTAAAAGATGTATCTAGTCCTCCAAAAGGAATAATAACTTCATTCCCCTTCTCTTTTAAGTAACTCGTCAATTTCTCTACTGCCTTGAATTCTTTATATCCCAACTCAGGATTTTCGTGAATATACTCACTGATCCGAATTAAATCTAACTTATTCTCTTCAACATTTTTATAAATTGTATTTTTAACGTCTGACTGCATGATTTCCTCCCTAGAATAATCCGACTAGTGCCCCTAATAATGAAAAGACTAAAACACCCAATAAAATAGTTGTATACTTAACATTTCTTTTCTTGATTAAATAGTACAGAATAAATACTGCTGCTATCGGTAGAAGTCCCGGAAGAATCTGATCCACATAGGATTGAATTGTCGTTTTTTCTCCATTCACCATCAGAAAAGGCTTCAGTTCCAGCTTGACATATTGAGAAGATAGAATTCCCATCATGAACATTCCTAAAATACTAGATGCCATAATAAACTGATTAATTCGACCGTCTTTCAACACTTGCAAAATACTCTTCCGACCTACTTTATAGCCTAAATGCCATAGATAGTAGCTAATGGTGGATGTAATCAAACTAACTACGACAAAGGGGCCTAACCCGGCGATCCAGCTTCCAGCAGAAGCCAATGGCAAAAATAATCCTATAACGATTGGACGAATAGTTCCCCAATCCACCGTATCTCCGATTCCAGCCAATGGACCCATGAAGCCCGTTTTTAGACCAGTAATCATATCATCTGAGATCTCTTCACCTTTTGCTCGTTCTTCTTCCATCGCTATTACAATTCCATGGATTAGGCTTCCCCAAATGCCTTCAGTATTAAAAAAGGTCAAATGACGTTTAAAAGCTAAGCTTAATTCTTCATCATCTTTATACAGCTTTTTTAAAATCGGTGCGAGACAGCCGACAAAAGATAAACTTTGTAGTCGTTCGAAAGAGTTTGACAGCTCACATGTGCCTAACCAAAGCATCCATGATCGTCGGATATCTTTTTTTGTTAACAGCTTCTTTGTATCTACTTGATTTTCATTCATTATAAGATCCCCGCTTCCTCAGATGAATTTGATTTAGTAAACGTGATATGCAGAAAGGCCATGAATATCCCAAGTAATGCGAAAGCAATGGTGTTTACTTGCTGAGCATACTGGAATAAGAAGAAACCTAAAACAAAATACGGCAGAATTCCTTTTTTTTCAATAACTGAAATCGTGATTGCAAATCCTAACGCTGGAAGAATTCCTCCCGCAACCTGAAGTCCTGTCATAATCCATTCTGGAATAAAGTTCATAAAACTTTTTACCGCATTTGGTCCTAAATAAATCGCTATCGCTACAGGAATGATGTAAATAAATATCAAAGACAATGTAGGATATAAAAAGTGTGCGCGCATAATTCCTTTCGTATTTGCTTTTTCTGCATAGCTATCTGCCATGTGGACCCAAGCAGCATTAACCGTTCTACGAATATAGTCCAGCAGAACACCCAATAGTCCAACCGGAACTGCTAAAGTAACCGCAACCTCTGGAGATAAATTTGTTTGAATAGCAATTGGAAGAGCGATAAATGTAGCTAACACCTGATCTGTAGGTATATTTCCTCCAGGTTGTATCACACCCATATAGATAGCCTGGATAGCTGCGCCAATAATCATTGCCTGCGGAACATCGCCCAAGACAATCCCAATCAACAACGCCCCAAACAAAGGAATATTTTTGGGCCATGTGTATAGGATCCCCATTCGACAAAAACAAAATAGTATACCTAAAATAATTGCCTGAAAAATCGTCATGTTCATTCCTCCTACTATTTAAATTTGTTTTCTATATCTTTTAAACTAACTTCTTTTTCTTCAGGTACCGTTTGAAGATAGATACGAATACCCTCTGAAGTTAAATTTTGAAGATCACTGTACTCATTCTTTGTCAACGTGATATTCTTGAACACAACAACTCTTTCTGGTCCACCACCAATACCGCCAATTTGAACCTTTTCAATTTTTGTATTCGCTTTCATTCCTTTTAGTAACATAGGAATGTTTTTAAAAAGAATGATCGTATGTTTTAACTCTCGCCCATTTAAGGTATCTTCTATATCATTTACTCCTCTAACAATCAGCTTTACACCATTTGGGGCAGCCATTTTGAAAACTTCAATCATGAATTCATCTTGTGACAAATCATCATCAAAAATAATGACCTCACTTGCACCGACCTGTCCAATCCAACGAGTAACTACCTGTCCATGCAGCAGGCGGCTGTCTACTCTTACTAAACCAATTTCTGCCATCTTACTTCCCCCTATTTTTATTAAATTTAATCATTGATGAAAGTGTGATATACTAAAACTGAAATTTTTTTATTTTCATCTACGATTAATAAATATATTTTTATTATATAGAATATTTTCGAAAAGTAAACACAATAAATCGAATTTTTTCGATATTTATTTAGGAGGAACATAATGGTCTACTTAGAAAGCGTTATTCAAACAAACTATCCAACAATGACAAAAAAAGAAAAAAGAATCGCTGACTACTTACTAAAGAGTCCAGAAGAAGCCAAAACAAAGACTATTTCCGAGATATCTGAAATCTGCGGGGTTGCTGAATCAACCGTCTTTCTTTTTTCGAAGAAGATTGGACTATCTGGATTTAAAGAATTGACTGTTCTTTTATCAAATAGTTCGAAGAAAAAAATTTTTGAAGGAATTTATGAAGAGGATAGTTTTCAAGCGATCGCTGAAAAAGTATTAGAGGTTTCAACACAATCTTTGGCTACTACCGCTAGCTTGTTTGACTATGAACAATTACAACAAGTAGTCAATACGTTAATTCAAGCTAATAAGGTTGTCTTCTTCGGACTCGGCGGGTCTGCGCCAGTAGCTTTGGATGGATTTCATAAATTCTTGCGATCACCTCTAGAAGTAGAGTTTAATATGGATTACCACATGCAATTGCTCAAAGCAGGAAAACTCACGAAAAAAAGTTGTGCAATTATTGTATCTCATAGTGGTGAGAATTCTGATATCCTTAGAATTGCCGATATTTTGAAAAAAAATGATGTACCGATTATCGTCATAACCAGCTTCAATAATACTTCATTGGTTAAAGTTGCTGATTTCACACTCATTGCAACAACTGAGGAACTAAAATATAAAAACATGGGAATCTATACAAGAAGATTAGCGCAAATGCTAATCATGGATCTTTTGTTTACCTTAGTCATGACCTCTGACGATACCTTATCTATTCCTAGTTTAGAAAAAATTCAAGACGCGATTCACTCAACTAAGTAAAATACAAAGAAACACGTGTGAAGCCAAGAAGCCTTCACACGTGTTTCACTATATCTAATGATAGGATCCAAGCAATTGGAACAGCAAAACTTAGGCATCAATTTCGTTTGATCGGTTGTATAGGAACAGATATTGACTCAAATACAATGTTTCAAGAGCTCAAGAAAAATAGTGTGGATACTGAGGGCATCATACGCTCAAATGATACAGAAACAGGTCAGGCTTATATTTCTGTGGAATCTAGTGGTGATTCAATGATTTCGATTTTACCAGGAGCAAATGCAGAATTATCACCTATATTTATCAAAAATAAACATGAGCTATTCTCAAATGTGAAATATTGCCTTGTACAAACAGAGATTCCAATTGATGCAGTAGAAATGACTTGTACATTAGCTACAGAAAATGACGTTAAAACAATATTGAAACCTTCTGCTTCAAAAAAAATTCCTAATTCTCTTTTGGCCAAAGTAGATTATCACATTCCAAATGAGGAAGAATTAACTTCATTATACCCAGATTATGAAACGATTGAAGAAAAGGCTAATTTCCTGATTTCTAAAGGTGTCGGAAATGTTATAGTCACTTTAGGTAAAAATGGCTGTTTCTTAAAGAACTCTAAGCAAGAAAAATATTTTCCAGCTGCCAACTTCTCCGCAATCGATAGCACTGGAGCAAGTGACGCGTTTATTAGTGCATTGTCTGCGTATTTGTTACGGGACTACTGCTTGGAAAAAGCTATCCAAATTGCCGTTTATGCGGCAGGATTTTTAGTCTCACGTGATGGTATTACAACAGCTCTCGTTGATCGAACGACGTTAGAAAGTTACATTGCAAAAAAAGAGCCCCAGCTATTACTTAAGGATTAGTGCTTTCTATCAACTAATAAAAAAACAGGTCGGTACATTTCTACTAAGAGATTTCGTACACCTGTTTTTTTTGATTTAGATAAAAGTAGCATTCGCCATTGATAGGAACAAGCTCAATAAATCGCAACAAAAAAAGCAGTACCTGAAGATGTCCCGCCTAAGATCAACCACAGATAATGCCTACATCGAATCATTTCATTCCTGGCTAAAGTCTGAAACGTTCTACTTAAATTAGCTCTCAAATGAGGCTACATATATTGTAATAGAAACGGTAAATGAATACTATTGAAGTTCGAGTTCAACAAAAATAAGCGCACAACACCAATAGAGTTTTAGGAACCATCATCCTAGAGAATTACTTTAATATTAATGTCTCAGTGATATAGGTCAGTCCCTATTTCAATAAATTGATTGCAAGTTTTTTTTATTTGATTGCTCGATGATCATAGATCAATATCTCACCCACTTTAGATTCAGGCTAAGAAATATTTCTTAAACAAGCATTTTTATGTTCCTCCAAAGCTTGTTCTGAAATTGAATACTTCTCAATGGGCAGATTCATTAGACGACCGTTATATAAATAGTATTCAGTTTCATACAATTCTTCTGATACTGAAATAATTTTGGTTTCGGGATCAATGTATAATAAAAATTTATCCCACAACATATGAATATCACTTCTCAATAATAATCCATTCGAAACATTGTTTGTAACTTTTCCTAGATATGGTGTTATATGTGCAGCTTCTAGTACTTGTTCAACTTCTGTGCCACTCACAGCGCATTTGTTAGAATAGGCCTTTAAAACTTGTCTTCGAAATTTTGTTTGGCCCTCTCTTTGAATAATAGCCCTCCGGACTTTCTTCCTCTCATCAATTACATCCTCGGGGTTAAAATCATCTAAAAAATTTTCTTCAATTTCACCAATTGAATTATTTGTTAAAGGTAAATCAAACAATGTACCTAACGGTAGCTTAAAAACCGTATCATCTAATTCAAAATTTTCATTCGAGCAATAAATTATATAGTACCCTTGATACCATCCAATAATCATTCCGATTTTTATATCGTAAAGTGCTGCTGTTCGCCCTTTTCTTTCTCGCGTTTGAATTACTATACCGACAGGCATTTCATCCAACATACTCTTTTCTAAAGCTAAATTTGATGACAGTTTCTTTCTATCATTTTCAGCAGCAACCAGGTTTCGATATGGTAATGCACTTGATTTTTGATGGTACAAATATAGACAGCTTCCATCATCAAAATAGTAAGGGTGTTGATCGAAATATCCACCACGCAAGGTCTGTTTAATAGATACAGCATACTGAGAGGTAGCCGGTTTGTATATACCTTCCGCAGGGCTAACTAAATTTATCTTTGTACCAGGAATTTTGAGAGAGTAAGATTGATTAATTTTATTGGCATTTTTAAAATACCAATCTATCGCCTCGTCATAGCTACGATTTCCTGTTTTTTTCCTTTGAATAATCATTAATTATACTACCTCCATTTTTCTATCTATGTACATAATACACCAAATAAATAGAGTTGAATATACCAGGTTACAAAACACCTAATTTCCTAATATATAGTTGATATATAAACTTTTATGCGTAATTACAATCTGCTAATAACTCCGTTATGTGAATGTCCGGTTCATTTTGCTCTCATAGATTTCGTTAAAGCTCAACTATTAAAGACCTCCCACTTTATTAGAAATACATTTAAATACTAAACTTCGTATCAAAAATATTTCGATCTACAAAAAAATACCTGACTAAAAGTTTTAAAAAAAGTCTCATTTTAAGTGTAACAGATGGGGATGTTCCATTTTTTCGTATCTTGAAAATATTGATGTAGCAACGGCTAAGAATTATGAAATTAGCTCAAGTAGAAATTGTATAATCATTTACAAAAAAAGCAGAAAATCTCGACTGTGGTTAATAGGTTCCACGGTTTTCGAGTTTTTCTGCTTTTTTTTATTTTTTTAAATCCAAGATCAATTTCTATAAATCCTTGATTCTGCGCTTCTCACGCTTTTTTCCGTTCTTTCCTCGAGAATTTTTTGCAGCTCTTCCGTCAAAGCTTTGGTTTTTAAGGGGACACAATCGCAAGGATCATCGATATACATAACTTGATTTGTCTGTGGAGTAAATTTCTTCCATTCTGGCAGAGCCTTGCTATTAGGATCATGACACGCTGCAAAATTCGCCCAATATTTCGCCATTGTATTGCTTACTCGAACGTCACTTTCCCCATAATTGATGAACTCGCTATTCAAATTTTGAAAATGGTAGGCATTCTCACTGGCATGATAGGCGCCGTAATAATAAGGCTCTTTGCCTGGTGTGACTTTTTGGAAAATGTAAAAATAGGTCGGCGAGGTACGATACTCAACAAGACAGGAGGCAAAATATCTCATATTTGCGATCGTATTGTCTGACCGAAAACGTCCTAACGCATACGCAGGTGATTGATCCAAATAGGCACCATATTTATTATAGATAGCAACCTTATGATCCGGATATTTGATCGCCACTGTTTTTTCAAAACGTTCTTTTGTAACCTTTTCTCGTTCTCCAAGGAGAATGAAGGCTTCATCCGCTGTACAGCCGAGAATGATGGGAATATCATGAATCCTGCCAGCCAAGAAGGATTCCTCCAAACGAGCTGGAACTAATCGTCCGTCTACATAAGGACAAAACTCGGAGGCTTCGTAAGCTTCAGGATCACTTAACAGTTTTTCTGAGGAAACACTGAAGAGCTCGTCTTCACTGACACCGATTTTTGCTAAATAATTTAGGCAGCGAGTTTGTTCCTGTGCTTCATCGATATCCCATTCGTCATGATTAAAGGGCGAGCCGCTTTGTGTGATCGCAGCATGGAAGAGCCCCTCTGCTGCGGGACAGGTCAATAAGACATTGATCGCTGAAGACCCGGCTGACACGCCAAACAGCGTAACGTTACTCGGATTCCCTCCAAAGCTTGAGATGTTTTCTTTGATCCATTTTAGCGTTGCTAGCATATCCTCAAGTCCAGCATTTGTCGCTTTTTGATCCGTTTTCTTTAGCTTTGGATGAGCCATAAAACCAAATATCCCAACACGATAGTTAAAGGTGACAACGATTACCTCTTGATTTTTGGCAAAATTACTTCCCTCACAGCCTGCTGAAGTGGAGGAGCCGTTCATATAGTGTCCACCATACAGCCAGACCATTACTGGTAGTTTTTTTCCAGACGCATTCTCTGGCACATAAACATTGAGGTACAAACAATCTTCGCTTAACGCAGTTCGTTTTTCCGGTGGATACATCGCTCCTTCAGAGCTTCCTGGCAGTTGCATCGGACTAGCTTTAAAGCTGCTAGCATCTAGTACACCTTCCCATGGATCGGTTTCGACAGGAGGAAAAAATCTTCTTTCTCCAATTGGAGGTTTCGCAAATGGAATCCCCAGAAATTTATCTACACCGTTAATGTTTATTCCTTTCACTTTCCCTTTCGTTGTCTCGATGATTGGGCTAGTCATTCATCAAACTCCTTTCGTAAATTACCTGTAAATATTGATGCTCACTGAAAAACCTTTTTTGTGACATCAAAGATATTGTCTCTCGCGATCTTAATTAGCGATTCGTTCTCCAGCGTCTCTCCCATCGATAATTGATTATAGAGCTCGATAAACATAGGCAGATTTAGCCCGCAGATAATGGTTATCGAGCGATTTTTCGACAGCCGCAATGCAGTCGTACAGGGACTTCCGCCAAACATATCGACTAAACAAATGATTTCCTTCGATACGTTCGTAATCTCCTGCTCAATCTTTTCATAGAATGTATCCCCAGAGTCTTCTGGTGTCAGAGAAACTGATGTTACCTCTGACACTTCGCCAATGATCATTTGTGCAGATCTCAAGAGACTTTCCCCAAAATCGCCATGTGTTAAAACAAGAATATGTTTTTCCATGTTCTCCTCCAATCCAGTTTTCATGCCCACAAACGACAACTTTTTAAAATAAACCAATTAGCGATCCTACTAGTGATACCGCAATAATCACTCCGATTACTAAGTTGTAACTTTGTCCCTTCTTCATGAAATATAGATAGATGGCCGCAATTACCAGTAGCGGCAGCATTCCCGGAAGAATTTGGTCTAATAATTCTTGGATGACGATTGGATTCGCATTACTTAACTTAATTTTTATCGGTATGGAAAGCTTGACATAGCTGGCTGACAGAGCCCCCATCATAATAAGTCCTAAGATACTTGAGCCAGTGATCACCTTGTTGATCATTCCTGAACCTAGTAATGATTGGATTGATTCTCTGCCGACCTTATAACCGAATTTGAACATATTGTAACCAAGTGCCAAGCTGATAAATGAAAACAGGAACGGAAAAAGTCCGCCTAAAATATTTCCTGATTGCGCTAAAGTCACTGCTATCGAAAATATAATCGGACGCAGTGTTCCCCAAATGATGGTATCACCAATCCCGGCCATTGGACCCATTAATCCGGTTTTTAATCCAGAGAACATTTCATCCGGTAGCTCCGCACCGCCAGCTCGCTCCTCCTCTAAAGAACAAATCACTCCTAAGATCAATCCGCCAAAAGTTCCCTCTGAGTTAAAAAATTGCAGATGCCGTCTAAGTGCGGCTTTGTATTCATCAGATTCACCGCTATAGAGTTCCTTCAAGGATGGCAGCAGGCTCACACAAAAAGACAAGGCCTGTAGTCGCTCATAAGAATTGCTTAGCTCGGTAGTAAAGACCCACCAAAAATAGGTTTTTTTTAATGATTTCTTGGAAAGTGTCACTTTTTTTCCGTTTTCTACGACATTGTTCTCCATATCAGGCACCCTCACTTTCTGGTTTTCTTGAACTAACGACTAATATAGCGATACATAAGCCAAATACAGCTGCTGCCATGGTGTTCAGTTCTAAATAGACGACAGCAAAATAGCCAATGATAAAATATGGCAGAATCGATTTTTTACCAATCGTATATACTACGATTGCAAAACCGAGGGCTGGTAACAAACCGCCTGCGACTTCCAACCCATGCATAATCCATTCTGGTAGAAAATCCATGATCGAATTCACTACATCTGAGCCAAATAGAGTCACGAGAAACACAATTGGAAAGCGGAGAACGAATCCTTGGATGATCGGATAGATTACACCTTCTCTAAAGATCCCGCTGCCATTTCCACTTTCTGCAAAGGTGTCTGCTCTATGTATAAACATGGCATTCATAGTACGTCTGATCTGATCAATGAAAACACCAAGAACGCCAAATGGTACAGCTAACACCACCGCCTGCTCCGCGGTTAGTCCGGATTTCAACGCAATTGGAATAGCGATCACCGAAGCCAGCGCTGGATCGGAGGGGATGTTTCCTCCTGGCATGATCATTCCTAAATAAACAAGCTGGATCGTTCCGCCTAAAAGTAATCCGGTCTTTAAATCTCCTGAAACTAACCCAAAAATCATTCCAATAAATAATGGCTGTCCAAAAACATCATAAAACCAATAACCGATCTTGCAGTGTCCCATAAAATAAAGTAGACCTGCTGTTAATGCCATCCCGATATTTGAAGTCATTTCCATCCTACCCCTTTCCTAGTTCATTTTGCTCAATGCGGTATTTAACTCAACCTTTGGTTCTGTCGGTAAAACGTGTAGATATACATGTGTCCCTTTGGATTGGATTTCCTTTAGTAATTCCGCATCCTCTTGATCAAGGGAAATTTGATTTAGGACGTTCACTCGGCCCGGTCCTCCGCCCAATCCGCCAATTTGCAGTGCCTCAATGGGGAACCCTAATAATTGTGCCTGATAGCTATCCTTGACTGACTTGAATAAAATCAATAAATCTTCTGCTCCAAATGCATCTTCTTGCCACTGCTTGACAGCATCATCAATGGTTTTAATCTCCACCTTGATTCCCGGTGGCGCTGCCATTACATAGATATTGCCTAGAAAATCGTCCTTTGCTAGCGCATCATTGATAATGACGATTTTTTTTGCTCCTGCCTCTTTTAACCATTTAGTAATCACCTGTCCATGAATCAATCTAAAATCCGCCCGAATCAACTTTATCTTTCCCATCGTCCTCATTTCCTTCCACGTTTTTATACTCTACTATCCAATTAAATCAATGTCTTTTCTACTCCTTTCCCCAGAATAGTCCTTCTACTTTTCTATTTAGCAAGTTCTGTGCCAACCTTCTCTAAAGCAAAAAACGTGACAGAGTCAGCGTTCGACTCAGCCACGTAATTTACCGTGTCAAAATATTCTGGGAAAACCAGTTAGTGTGTCACTCTGTGTCAAAGAGATCCATTAAATAGCCAATTTCCACATTCGGAACCTCTAGCATAAACGTACTTTCGACCTCGACCAAACCTCGTTTCAGAATTTGGTAGGTCTCTGATCGATCGCGTATACTGCTTGCGATATCAGGATAATCAATGCATTCATTTCGAATTACACGTTCGATCATACTAGCGCCATGCATAACAAACATGATCAGATAGCGCTCCGCACTTTCCCCTGTCACCAAATCGTCTTTTATCCCTTCAAAAGCATGAACTAATGTTTTCAAGGTTTTCTCTGGATTCAAAAATGTCAGTGTTTCTTCCAAAATGATCCGCAAGCCATTCTCATTCGTTACTTCAAAGGACTTCTTCCCATCTAAGTCAGAATAATTGGCCTCAATGATCTCATTCAGCTGCGACAAGCCGTTATCCAAAAGAATTTTCTCCGATGGAATAAAGGGGACCTGAGTGATATTCAGATCACTAACTCCTACTACTGCTAGAATTTTTTTATTTTTGAAATCCTCCAGCCGATAATCAGAACTATTGGTAGGAAAGAGTTCAATGTTGTATTTTGAAATTAAAGTGATTGAATTTCTCAGGAAGTTTGCTAACGTAATTGCCGCTCCCTGACCGGTTAGACAGGTCGTAATGATGACTTCTCTCGTTTCAGGTTTCGTTTTTGACCGTTGAATGTCCCCATCCATGTGGGCATGCATGATGTCCTTTACTTCTGAATAGATTTCCTCCAGCTTATAGTCAGAAATCAGAGTCTTCCTTAACGCCTCTAAGACAAAAGGTGTCGATAGAAAATTAATCGTTTTCGTTGGAATACCTGTTTTTTCTGTGTAGAGCTCCCCGAAGGAATTCAGCGAGCCCATATCTGTCATGATCAGGATGCCTTTCCCTTCATTAACTTCATTGGCCGTCTCCTCAAACTCAAAATAGAATTCATCGACAGATTTTTCCAACTGCATATCTAAAGCGTGGGTGTGCTGTGTGTCTAACAGAGAGTTTGCGACTTTTGCCATATTCTTCGCCACCCCATTCCCATGAGCCATCAATAAAAGCCCGACACGCTTGGTCTCATTTGACTTATCGTTTTGCTCGTCCATCGAAAGAAAGAGTGTAAATAAATATTCCTCTTCAGGTGAAAACTTTATCCCCAGTTCAAATTCCAAATGTTTTTTGACTAAGCGAGCAACTTCCAATTCTTTCGGATATTTGGCGCTCAGCTCTTCGACTGTAATATCAATTCCAGAATGCACAACTGGCTGATTGATCAAAGAATTGACATGCATCGCAAAAGCAATATAGGTTCGCTTCGAAAACTTCTTCTGCAGCTTTCTTTCCGCTATTTTTAGAATAATATCCACTTCGTAATAGATACTTGGTTCGATGACCTTGAAAATATTCTCGTGCTCTGTCCGACTATAAGGTGAAGATGGGTATTCCTCTAGGATGCTTTGCTCCAGCTCTTTTTTAATCGTGCTCAGACTTGCATTTTTATCCAGCCGTTTATACCACATTTGACTATTTATCAGAGATTTAGGCATTGATGCGCCATCAATCACTAAATCCCCATCAAGCTTAGACAGTAAAAAATCAATTTCTTTATTCTTCTTCCCATTCAATATTCCCTCCAATATGTAGCTGGGAAGAACCTTTTTAGTCACTTGAATGCTTTCTTCATGATTCGAGATTGAATCAAGGTAGCTTCGGGCGCAAATTAGATTGATATCTGCTTTTAGCTGTCCGACATTTCCGACACAACGATAGCCGAGCAAAGACTTCAAGACACTTTTTTTGATCGTTATCGGCTTTTGGATTTTATCAAATTCCAGATTGAAGAAAATACTGATCAGCTCTAGCCGTTCATCCATTCCGCGCTCGCTGATAGGTGGTAGATCAATCACCATCGGTATACGTCGAAGAAAGGTCGATAATAGCGCGGACTCCAATGGCTCCGTAGTCGCCCCGATGATCAATACTCGGGAAGAATGATAGTTGTCGTTATCCCCCAATTTCCGGTAATTTCCCGTATCGATCAAATGAAAAAGCATTTCTTGGCCTTCTGAGGAAAGACGATGAATCTCGTCTAAAAAAAGAATCCCGTTGTTTGCTTTACTGACCAAGCCCGCCTGATCCTTCTCTGCACCAGTAAATGATCCCTTTTTAAATCCAAAAAGTGTCGAGAGGAGCAGCTGTGGATTATCTGAGTATTCAGAACAGTTAAATATGATAAAGGGAGCATCCTTGTTCAATATGCCATGAGATTTCGCATATTTGTACATGATGTCGGCGAACATCGTTTTCCCCGTTCCTGTCTCCCCTGATAAAATCGTATTTAATCCATGGGGCGGATAAATCATCGCTGCACAGGCCTTTTCAATCGCCATTTTTAAGCTGCCTTGATTTCCTACTACCTTGTCGAAGACATTGATTCCATCTTCTCCGCTGCAAAAATCATTCAGCCTTTTTACACTTTTTTCAGTAATCGTTAGATCAAAAAGCTCCATGATCTTTTTTTTCGGGAAAAACTTCACCGGCCGGCCTTCAACCTTGATCAGTTTCCCCTCGTTCACCAGCTTGTTCAATTCCTTGCTGCAGTTCGTTCGATCAATGTTGATCGCTTCCGCTATTTCTGTCGTTCCAATTCCATTAAAGCCATTTTTTATATCCACATATCCGATATGACTGACGCACCGTTCCAAAAAGTTGTATACTCTATCTTTTCTATACATAACTATCCCCCTTCCAAATAGCATTACCTCGAAAAAGGCTGCTCCCAATGTAAGCGTTATAGTATCAGTTTATCATAAAATATCTAAGGGAAGTTTTATCTCATTAACCAGATCTTGCCATTCTCTAAAAATAAAAATATATTTGAAAACTAAAAAATAGTTAGCTTGAATGAAGATAATCTTCTAAAAATAATGAACCAACTTAGAAGCTTTTAGACCATGTACTCATCAATCTGATTTTAACAAAACACATTCTAAGGTATTATTCCCTAAAGAACTATATAAGTCAGATGATTAATTTCCACCAATTTGATATTCCGATTTTCTTAATATCAATTATTGATTAGTGTCTATAAAAAGGGGGAAACATGGCTCGTAATAAATAGCACGAAAAATCGAGTGCGAAAATACTCGTTTTTTCGTGCTATACTCAAACTTGAGAAAGAAACGTATTCATGGGTACGTGTATATTTTATTAACCTACATACACCATTTGCGCTTTCTTTTATCTATTTTTCTTTTGCTAGATAATCATTTAATTACCAATTTCCAACCGAAGTATTTCATCATCAATACACTTAATATCATCTTCATTTAATTGCCATTCAAATGTCTCACAATTGATTTTAGCTTCATTTGGATTTCTAACCCCTAAAAGAGCAGTATTTACAAAACTCTTTTGAGTTGACCAATTAATTGCAACTTGTGCAACTGGTTTATCGTATTTTTTTGCAACTTTATCTAACGTCAATAATAACTCCATAATCTTTGAAAATTCGGGTTCCTTAAAGAATGGATAAAAGGTTAATCGGAAGTCTTTTTCATCAAACTTTGGTAATTCACGAATCGTTCCAGTCAAAATTCCTGCTCCCAACGAACCTGAAGTCATAGTTGCTATTCCATTAGCTTCTGCCCACTCCATCAGTTCTTTTTGTGAACGATTAACCATAGAAAAAGGGGGTTGAATAACATTTACTTCTCCAAACTTTAACGCTTCTTCGATAAGTTCCTTTGATGAATTACACAAACCAATATAACGAATTTTTCCACTTTTTTTCAAATAATTTAATGCAGCCATTGTTTCTTCAATAGGTGTATTCACATCTGGCCAATGCATCAAATAGAAATCAATGTAATCTGTGCCTAATCTTTGAAGAGATTCTTCTACTTCTTTCAAAATAGCATCATATTTATTGTTACGGACTGGTTTCCCATCAAAATGACTAATATAAGATCCGAATTTTGTAGCAATAAAAATTTTGCTGCGATCATACCCTTTAATTGCTTCTCCTACAATTTCTTCAGCAGTTCCTTCTCCGTATATTGGTGCAGTGTCAATGATATTTACTCCTCCATCTAGCATGGTCTTAATTGCTGCGATGGATTCATTTCTATCTACTTCTCCAAAGCTACCTCCTGCAGAATTTTCTCCCCCCATTGCCCAAGTTCCAACTGCAACAGAGGAAATCTCTAAATTGCTACTACCAAATTTTTTATATCTCATTTTTGCTCTCCTTCTACTAAATCAACTCAGTTTGTTTTTTTATTAATTGGTAAAGTACAAAATCGTTCTCCTTGTTTAAACCACAAACTTCTGCTAATAGCTCATCAATCGAACGTTGGTCTTTTTTCTGTAGATATTTTAGTCCGTAAGCCGTTCCTTTTGCGATATACATTGGCAAAATATTTTCCTTTAAACACAATTTAGCAGGACCAATAAACCGTTCAGATGGACCAAGTTTCAATTCTGGATTTACGATGACTCTTTCAATAGGATCTTTAATGACCTGATTTAATTTTTCTTGCATATAATCAACCCAATATTTGTCTTCTGACATATCAAAATCATACGTAGCCTTAATCGCTTGATGTGCCTCATCAAACGCCTTTTCCAGCCAAGGCCTAATTCGTGGATCTTGTTGTGATTCATAAATATATGTTAAGCCTTCTATTGCTCCAATAAAAGCGGCCATAGTATGACGCATATTGCCTACATATACCTTCCTGTAAATTCTTCCTTCAGCATTATCGACAAATTCAACATCTAGAATTTCTGGTTTTTTTCCTGTAAATGTTATTCCATCAATTTCTAGATGAGGATTAGCAGTAATCATTACTGCATATGGATAATTTTCACTTAACTCTTTTGGAAGCGGTAATGCTGCTGAAAGGACCATAACTTGATTTATCCCAACTTTTTCATTAAAGTATTCCATTGATAAAGGGTCATCTTTCAAATACTCGCTGATATATTGAACAAATTTTTGAGGAGCTCCCAGTGAATTAACGCATAGCATGACATTTTTAAAATTGTTTTTCTCACAATCTTGTATAGCCCTTGCGAGATTTTCTGCAATACTTTTAAAAGCTCCTTCATAAACACAACAGAAGATAAAATCATGTTCTTCCAACGCTTTGGATAATTTATCTGAATCTATGATCAAAAAATCAGATACATGAAACTCTGTCTGTCTATTATTATCGTCAACAAACACTGAGTAACCGCCTAAATTCTTCATTTCTATCAAATGCTCTGGATGAACATCATAAAATGAAAGTTTATAACCATCACGATTTAATAAATAGCCTACGACGCCGCGCCCTATGTTGCCCGCTCCAATGATTAATGCTTTCTTCATATCCATTTCTCCTTAAGCTATAATTCCCAACATGAACAAAGCGACACCAACAACCATTGTACCTAATAGTAAAGGGACCACTTTCACTCCTCTATCTAAAAGCCAGTAAATAATACCCACGAGAATCAACGAGAGCATTCCTGGTAAAATACTATCTAAGGTTTCTTGTAATTTCATTGCCCCATCTTTCACTGACCCACCAATTACAATCGGTGTAGAAATTTTGATATTAAAAGCACACATAGCACCGATTGCCATTAATCCTACAACAGAGCACGCATACGAAACTTTTTGCATGATATTAGACTTTTCTGATTGGATAATGAAGTCACTACCCAAGTTATAGCCTAATTTTAAAGAATAAAATCTTGCTAAAAAGTTTGGGATGTTATACACCAGTAAGAAAATAATAGGAGCTAAAATACTACCTTTCGCTGCCATCTCAGTTACCATCGCTGTGGCAATAATTCTGAGTGTTGCAGGGAAAATCGTATCCCCGATAGCTGATAGTGGTCCCATTAATGCAGTTTTCATACCACTTATAGTAGTAACATCAAAATCTTCCGATTTAGCATTTTCTTCTTCCATCGCTAACGTTATTCCCAATGGAAAGCCCGCCAATGATGGTGTAATATTGAAGTACTCAGCATGGTGTCTCATCACGGACTCATTTAACTTTTCAGGATGTTCTGCGTAAATTTTTTCTAATGACGGAAGCATAGAAAACGTGAAACCACTGTGCATCTGTCCTGGATAATCGTTCATACAGTTCAGTGCAATATATCTTACAAAAACTCGATTCAAATCTCTTTTTGATAATTTAGAAGTCATCGTCAATATCCTCCTGTCCTACAGCGGGTGAAGTATTCAAATTGTGAGGTGTTAGCATGATAATTACAAACATTACAGCCAAAAGAGTAATTGCAATCGTTGGTAACTTTAAATATGCAGCGAGCATAAAACCAATAAAGAAAAAGGGAGACATTTTCTTACTAATTATCATTTTTAATAGCATGGCAAATCCAATAGCTGGTAACAAATTTGCTGCAGCAGATAAACCGTTAATCACATCAACTGGAATTGATTTAACAAAGGTTTGAACAGCTCCGCTTCCTGAATAAACAGCTAATAAACCAAATACAAAATAAATACCAAATGTAGAAATCCAACATCCAATAACATAAATCCGTGAAGCCGCCTTCATTTTGCTCTTTTCCAATTGTTTACCCATAGCTGTAGAAAAAACAGAATTAAATAGTTTTACTACAATAAATAGAAAGCCGCCTAAAAGTCCAATAGGAACTGCCAAAGCGGTTGCAAGTTCAGCACCCGAATTGGTCATAATCGCAAATGCTGTTCCAATTACCCCAGCTGCAGCGCCATCGGGACTGACTGCTGCACCTACTGGAAACGAACCAATAAAAATAACTTCAAGAACACCCCCGATAATGATCCCTTGGGTCACATCTCCCAACGCTAATCCCATTAATGTCGAAGCAACTAGTGGTCGTGAAAGATAACAGTACCCAAAGAACATATCCATTTTACAAATACCTAATACTAACCCTGCGAGAACTGCTTGTAACATGGTTTCTCCTCCTTTACTTTACTAAAAAACGATACTAACGCGATAAGCACCTGGAACTGTTGCTGCCTCAAATGCGGATTGAACATCTTTCAGAGAGAATTTCTTTTCAACTAACTTGGAAACATCAATCTTCTTCTCACTAATCAGATCAGCTGCATATTGGAAATCATCTATATCTGCACTGAATGTTCCTAGCAGCTCCATCTTTCTGTAATGAATTGTATTTGAATCAATATTCATTTCTGGTGCAGGATACCCGGCAGCAAATAAAAGAATTCGTCCATCAATCTGTTTAATCATTTCTAAGGCCTGATTATTAGCTGACGTAGCACCGACCGCAACGACTACAGCATCTGCCCCTTTTTCCTTAGTTAACGTCTTTACAGCTTTAACTGGGTCTGTTTTTGATACATCAACAACATCGAAACCATATTCTCTTGCTGTTTGAATTTTTTTAGGCATCATTTCGGTTAAAATCACACGACACCCCATCTCGCGTGCAATTAAGGCATTTAGAATTCCCATTGTGCCTGCACCAATAACTACTATTGTTTCACCTTTTACTACTCTTAATTTGCGCAAACCTTCTACAACTGTACCCGCCGGTTCGACAAAAGCAGCTTCTGATGGGTCTACCGAAGGATCCATCTTACATAGTGCTCGATAAGTTTTAACTACATATTCTCCACAACCAAAATTCCCATAATAGCCATCGTCTGAAGCAATATTCATGATGCCTCGATGTGGACACTGACTTGTTTTTCCTTCTTGACAAAAGTCACATTCACCACACCAATCGTAACCAACGCCAATTGTATCTCCAACATCAAAACCCTTTACTTTTGATCCCATATTAACGATCACACCGCTATATTCATGTCCGAAAGCCATAGGTAATGGTTGCTTTCCAAGTCTTGCCCCATCCCATACACCATATTCTGAAGTACAAAGATTACATGCATTCACCTTGACCAAGACTTGATCATCTTTCAACGCAGGAATTTCTCGTTCATGAACTTCTGCAATGAATTTCTCAGTAATAACTGCAAATTTTGTCGACATTGAGTTTGTCATTTGTTTTCCTCCATTTTTAAAATTTGATTATACGTGGTTTCATATATTTCTCTAGGATTATCAAAATAGTCCCTATGCGTGTACTCTAAACAAAAATCACCCTGATAATGATTTTGTTCAATTTCTTTCAAGGTTGACGCCAGATGTCGTTCGCCATTTGTCCAATCTACATGTGCAAATTGCTCTTTTTTATAATTTGTAAGATGACAGTAATCAATTATTTCTCCAAAAACTTGAAAATACTGTGATAAGCTTTCTTTTTCTCGTCGAATTGTTCCTGTATCAACGATAATTTTTAAATTACGTTCATCCACATCGGCAATGTATTTCTTCATTTCTTCGATAGAATTTACTAATTTGGTACTTTGAGGAGTCAAAGGTTCAATAGCGACTTTTACTCCATAAGATTCTGCAAAGCGGCATAACCATTTACAAAGACTAACAGATCTTTTCCATGCTTCTTCTCTAGTTTCATCATTAAACGACCACCCAGATGTAATCATGATTCTAGGCGCCTCAAGCTCATGTGCGCTATACACAACCTGTTGAAAATAGTTTTTTGTACGGCGAATCATATCTTTGTCTTTTGCCGCTAAGTGAAAAGGATTAGGACAACTTTGTCGTGGACTGATACAACTGATAGACAGCTTTTTTTGTTGCAATTGTCTTTTTAATTGATCGGTATCACTATGAGAAAAAGTATCAACATAAAAGTGTGTCGGACAGGTCCACAGATCGATTTTAGTGAATCCTACTTCTGAAACATCATTCAAAAATGTTTGTAGTTGAAATTTTTGATATGTAAGATTCATCGGTGCAAATCGATTTATCATCTTTACCATTGTCCATCTGACTTAAACAGTTTCATATAGTGTTTCAGCTTCTCCTTGTAGCCTTCAGCACCGACTAAGTAAAGTTGCTGCATGTTCATCCGTTTAGTAGTAAATTCATCCATATTTGCTCCCGTTGGCACCTTAATTTCTAAATTATTTTCATAGCAGGCTTGAATTCTATCTAGACCAGACATAACTAAATCTGTATTCAAATTGACTTTTTGAATTCCATGCTCGATTGTCATACGTAAATTATCATCACCAGAACCAGAACCTCCATGAAGAACTAATGGTTGCTCAATTTGTGAAGCAAGTGTATCAAGTAGTGGAAAATCAATTTTGCAGCCTCCCTTGTAAACACCATGTGAAGTCCCAACAGCTACTGCTAAACAATCTACGGAGGTTTGTTTTAGAAAATCAGCAGCCTCCTCAGGTCTGGTCAATCCTGTATCTCGAGTTTTATCATACTCATACGCTTGACCCACATGACCTAGCTCGGCTTCAACTGAAACTCCACAAGCATGTGCAATCTTAACTATTTCTGCTGTTTCTTTAACATTATCTTCAAAGCTGCTTTGAGATCGGTCAATCATAACTGAACTAAATCCAGCACGAATTGCATTAACAATATCCTCAAATGGTCCACCATGATCCAAGTTTAGTGCAACAGGTACTTCTGGATATCTTCTCTCGTAAAAGCGGGCGATGTCTGCACATTCATAAATTCCATGTACCCCAGCAACATCCAAAATGATTGGTGCTCTTAACTCTTTTGCAGCCAAAAAACATGCCTCAATGGTTTCACGATTGAACACGTTTGGAGCAGCTACCCCATATTTTCCTTTTTTTGCTTCCTTCAATAGTTCATGCATTGGAATAATCATTTTTTTCCTCCAGATTCTATTTATAATTGATAACTGTGTCAGTTGGCACTTGCTGAATTTCTAAATTAATCCCACTAGCAGCTAACTCTTTTAGCTGTTTTTCTTCATCCGGTAAAACATTAATTGCTTTTGAAATATTCTTCGTTCCTTCGCGAGCCTTAGTACCACCAAGATTTAATCTAGTAATCTCAGGTACTTCCTTAATCAATTGATAGGCATCTCCGATAGAGCCTACGACAATAAATAGTTTATACTTGTCTGTCTTTCCCGAATTGATCGCTTTAATCGAATCCTCAACCGTCTTGATTACTACTTTGATATTATGCAGACAAGCCATTTTTAGTGTTGCTTTTTGCAATGGGTCAGTTACGACAGTATCATTAGCAACTAAAATACAGTCAGCCTTAATGCTGTTTGTCCAAGATAAGGCAACTTGACCATGAATCAATCGGTGATCAACTCTAACTAGCTTAATCATGTTTATCCCTCCTAAAAATCATCTTCTGAAATATTCATTTTTAACTGATTGCAATAAATAAAACCTTCTGTAGCAGTTTTCATTGCCTTTAAAATTGCCTCGTCCCCCTTCATTTGTGAATCGTTGATTAACACCAATAGTTCAATTACAAATGCTAAATTCATGCCTGCAACAAGATGAATAATATTGTCATTGTTTATCCTCTTCATCCATTCATTGTTTACACTTCCACCAAAAATATCTGAAATAACGAAAAGTTCATTTCCTTGATTTTCTTCGATAATACGATTGATTTCTCTTTCGATATCTTCATCTTCTTTAGAATAGGCACAATAATAATCGATGTTCTTAAAATCTCCTACAATCATTTTCACTGTTTCAGTCATTCCTTTCGCCAAATTTCCATGACTGATACATATAATCTTTCTCATAGAATTCCTCCTTTTCACTTTATTACAAGCAATTAGCGTGCCAATTAGTTTAAAATTTTCAGAACAGTTGGTTTAACAGGTTTTTTGTGGCATAAGGTATCTATTCACACAAAAAAAGTGACACTAACTTTTGATTAAGTTAGTGTCCACAAATTTATTTTTAGTGTCAATCCAAGTTTTGGGTAATATTGTAGATGTAATAGCATTCTTCAATTGGCAGTGAAATATTATATAATTGTTCAATAGGACGAAAAGCGGTACTGATTAAGGATCCTAACTGTTCTTGATTTTCTCCAAAATATCCGTCTTGCGGAAAGGAGTCCATTTTTTGTCCACGCATTAATCGTTCAATCATACAACTAATGTGGACATAGAGATTTAGTTTCTGACTATTGTTTAATTGTCTATTCAAATATCGCTCCAACGAATTCAAACAAGGTTCAATTTGAGTAATGATTTTATTACTATCTAAGATAGTCAATGAATCAATAATCTTATTCAAAGATAAATTCTTGATCATTTCATTATTTACAACTTCAGCTAACTCTTTTGTTGTGTGTGTTTCTAACAATTTTAAAAGGCGGTTATCCTTATCTGTAAATAAATCCTCAATAGAAATAAATGGTAAACTGTCAATATGAGGATTATTAGTACCAATTAATCCTATAACTTCATTAGTCTTAAATACCTCCAACTCTAGTCCCTTTTGGAGAATTTTTTCGAAATCTTGAGCGATAAAGTAGACTGAACTTTCTTTTGGGACAATTCTTGTAAACATCTCTTTTAGCTTTAACGCAGTTCCATATCCAGTGCTACAAGAAATGATAATCGTTTTCTTTTTTGTCCTTTCAGGATAAATAATTTGGCAATTAATCTTACCACTTTCTTTCATTTTTTCGGATATTTCAATCATACTTACGCCCTGTTGTAGTAAACTACCTCCCCACAAAGCCATTTCTGTAGAAACATTGTTTACCAAAATGATCGGAGATGATGTGCTTTGAACTAATCTTTTACCGATATTATGAAGTGATCCCATATCAACTAAGACTAATAAGCCTTCTTGATAATTATTAGTCTTTATATAGTTTTCAATTCGTTCGATCATTTCATCTGTGCTTATATCTAAAGGCATATCAAATGAATCATAAATATGGGCTTTTAGCATCCGATTTACGACGCTGCTAATACTACTTGCAGTGGCATAACCATGAGCTACAATCAAACCACTAAAATTTTTTGATTCTACCTGATTGACAGTGCCAATTAATTGCGTTAATAGAATAAAAAGTTTATCAAACTCACTTAATGAAATATCTAAATTGTTCTCAAGCATTTGAAAGAGTGCTTGAGTATCTTGTCTAACCATTTTCTGAAGATGTTTATATAAGTTTCTTATTTCACATACATCTACGCTAAAACGTAAAGTATCATTTCTTTTCAATAAATAATGGGCAATAATAAATATGTCGTTTCCATTAAAAAGATTGTTCTTTGAATGCAATACCATCTGGAAACTTTCTTGAATTTGTCTAATCATATAATTTAGAATTTCTTGTGATGTATTTGAATCATTGAATATTAATTGATCAATAAATGAGTACAAATCAGAAGATATTTGTTCTCTAAAATCATTTTGATTAATTTTGTTTTCTGTTAATAAGGCAAATGATTTTAAAACCCGCGACATGAAGATATCTGCATACTTATTGAATACAGTTTCTTCCTTTGACACTCTGATTTCCATTGAAGGTGTAAACAATATTGGTTCATTAATAAAACGCTTTCCATCCAGAGCCTCTAAATTATCGATAATGAACTCTTTTGGAATAGACGCCCTTCGTATATCAATCGGATTCTTCTCATTTTGAAAAGAAAACTCTTGAGCACAAATTCGTTTTATCAAATTTTCTATCTCTCCAATATTTCCTTTATGTTCGGAATGAGTCAAAATATAAATTACTGTGCTTGACACTCGAATAGAAATCTTCAAAACACTTGCCTCATTTTTGAACATTAAATATACTAAATCTTCTCGTTCCTTATATGTACGATTTGAAAAATTAGGCAGTTTGCACACCATAGGAATCCTTCTTAAAAAAGTCGGTAAAAAAACTGATTGAATGTCCTCTGTCGTAGCGAAAATCAAACGAACATTAGCTCTCCTCTTATTATCGGTTTCTCCAATGCGACTAAAGATTTTTTGATCCATCAAAATGAACAATTTTTCCTGACCCTCTGGAGACAGCCGATGAACCTCATCTAAAAAAAGAATACCTCCTTCTGCTTTTTCGATCAGTCCGCCACGATCATTTTCTGCTCCTGTAAAAGAACCTTTTTTGTATCCAAATAACTGGCTTGAAAGTAGTTCAGGATTATTAAAATATTGTGCACAATTGAAAACAACGAAGGGCGAATCTTTTTCAAGGATACCTTTTTGTAAGCAAAAATCGTATACTTTTCTAGCCAACATGCTTTTACCTGTTCCAGATTCTCCCTGAAAAAGAATTGGAAGCCCTCCAGGATAATTTGCTGCAGAAATTAATTGGTCAATCACATTTCTAAGGCTACCATTTCGTCCAATGACTAGGTCAAATACATCTTCTTCATTGTAATGTAGCAGCTCATCTAAGGAAGAATATTCTTTTTTCACACACTCAATATTTAAGGTTTCTTCCGTATGTTTCTTGCTCAGAAACAATACAGGTCGAGTGTTAATTTTTATGAAATATCCCTCTGTCACTAACTCATTCAAATATCTACTTGCTGTGTTACGTTTAATATTAAATCGTTCACAAATATCAGTAGCTGAAGTCGTAAATGTTTCATCTACAATAGAAATTGATTCGTTATTTAGTGATTCAACATATTTCAAAATCTCCCTTTTCATTCTATACCACCACTTTCTATATCTCACTCTCTCTTTTTTAGTCTACTTTTAAAGCACATATAGGTCAAATTGGTTTTTTGCTTTTTCTATCATATAAGTTGGTTTACATAAATCATTTAGGTGACTTTTCTCTACTCACATTGGTTGTTAAATTATATATTTTTAATTTTGAAATCCGTTCTATTAACGACTTCAGTAATTAATAAAAAATCCGATCGAACTATTGAAGTAGATAGTCCAATCGGATTCTATAAGTGATAGGAAACGAAATCCTTAATGCTTTTCCCCTACTAGTGAGAGTATACAGAAAATCAAGCTAAAATATTCAATAGTTTAAACAAAATAACTTAGTTGTTATTTCTTTTACATCCTCAATTATTCTTCCTTCACAAGGAAATTTCAATTTTTCAGTAAGTTTATTGGGATATATAATTGTTCGTAATCCCGCATTAAGCGCAGCAGACGCACCTGTTGGACTGTCTTCGATAGCAATTGCTTCTTCTGGTGTTAATCCCATCATTGAAATACAGGCCAAATATCCATCTGGTGCGGGTTTCCCCTTTTTTACATCCTCAATCGTTATAACTGTATCAAATATTTTTCGAATTTCGGGATGATAATTGAAAAAGAAATTTAATTCTTCAATACAAGAATTAGAAACAATAGCTAATTTCAGGCCATTTTGTTTAGACTTTAAAAGAATATCTTCAATTCCTGGTCGCAAAGGTAAGTTACGATAGCCTAAACGTTGAGCTTGTTTTATTGCTTCATTTAATTGCGTTTGATTGATCTTTCGTCCAACTCGTTTTTCTAGATCCTTGATGAAATTTCCTTCTACTTGCCCGATTGATAATTGATAGACTTCCTGAGTATAGTCATAATCAAATTCATGATATAAGAAATCATGAATAGCCTCATACACTAAATTCTCACTATCAACTAAAGTTCCATCAAAATCAAAAACGATCCCTTTTTTCATTACTTCCTCCTAACATGATTCCTTCCGATTTTCAAAAAAGTTTCAAAATTGAAATCATGTGAATAAGACATCACAACATTCTATCAAAATTTGGTGATTTCATTATTTATTTCTCGAAAACTACTTATTAATTTTTGGGGTGGAACTGTAGTTTTATCCCTTTGTTTATTTATTAAATATCTCTCTTGATTATTTCTCTTGATGCTCTGTAAGAAATTACATGTTCTATCGTCTATTTTTTTTGATTTACAAGTTAAAATATCTCCATTATAAAGATCGTCAAATATCCAAATGGTTTCAGTTTTAATAAACGAAGGAAGATCAGAATACAGCTGATTTTCCGATTCAACGAAATATATGGAGCACTGATCATCAGACAAGAAACAAGTAATCGCACTAGCGACCGTAGCAAGTGAAGAAAAACTATACTTTTTTGGAATACCAATACCCACAATAAAAAGAGAAAGACATAAAAGAATAAGGATGATTGATAGAATAATACTTCCTTGATTAAATGCTCTGGTAGTCAGGAACAATAGAATAATGAAGGCAATCATTGAGATAAGTTTTGTTATCCCTAACTTCTTCAAATATCTTTCTCTATTTTTTTGTGTCTGAAAACGATCTCCAAATATGCTCCATTCTGGAGTAGTAATATTCACAACAATTGTCTTTGTTGACTCATCTCGATAAAAAAAATTAGGACTTTTTTGAGTTATCGAATCATTTGTAAAAACACTACTAAACCATTTAACAAATTTTTTCTTTTTGTTTTGAAAATGGATGATTTGAAAATGAATCGATAGAAATTCAAATAGGGTATAAACGTCCATTAGTATTCCATTACACGATAATATCGACGAGTTTTTGCTGACTTTCCTGTTTTTTGTTCATAGATACGTAGTAGTAAGTCATAATAATGATTTAGCAACCATGGCTCAATAAATTTGATTAACTCATCAGCAAAATCTTCGATGTTGAAATCTTTCATATCAATTGTATTTGAAGCAGTTGAGTGTTGATCAATAAATTGTTTTACACGAAGATCTTGATTTCGAGTTTCTCTAGAATTCAAAACCACATTTACCTGAAAGTCATCACTTATCAATTCGAAAGGACCATGGAAGAATTCTGATGAATGGATAGCTTGTGCCTGAATCCATTGAATTTCTTCCAAAATGTAATTGCAAAAGCAACACGCCTCACCCCATAATCGCCCAGATGTAACCCACATTTGCATACGGCTTGGATCTGAAGATTGTACTAAGTTAATAGCAGTTTCCTCATTTCTCGAAATTTCTGAAGCTACCTTTTCTCCTACTAACTCTAACTCCTTTTTGTATTCAGATAAAATGATATCATCATTCTCTGTAAAGCATAGAATGAACCAACCAAAAAGAACTAAATGTACATCTGTATCCACAGAACTAGTACGATAGCTTAAAATATTTAATTTATCTAACTCTGTCTCGTCATCACCAATAAATCCATAAATCATAACTTCAGGATTTTTTTCTTTCGCTTTCTTCAAAACATCAATTAGTTCTTCAGTAGCTCCAGTCTTTGTTCCCACGATCAGCAATGTATTTTCATCAATTTGATCAAAATATAACTCAGACAGTTCTTCTGGGCTGACAATTAAAAATGGGATATCAATTTTTTCAAAAAGCATTGGGCGCATATCAACAAACTTTGTGTATGTTCCGCCAGAACCTATTAGGTAAAGCTTTGTAATATTTCTTTGTTGCAAAATCCTAGCAATTTTTTCTACATCATTAAACTGGGTTACAACCTTTTGGTAATCGTTCACAAAATTTTCTGATTTGAAATACATCAATTTACTCTCCTTTTTATACAGATAAAAATCCAAAAATAGCACCTAGAACACTAACAACTAAAATTGCTAGTAAGATATAAATTACTTTAACGTCTTTCTTTAACAGCCTGCAAAACAAGAAAGTAATCAGTAACGGTAATAGTGCAGGCATCATTGAATCTAGTAAGCCTTGAATAGTTTGAGCATCCTTCCCACTGGTTAATTTTACAGGGATGTTAATGATTACCATTGACGCTACCATGCCTCCAATAACTGTATTACCAAGAATATTTATCGCATACGTAATATTTTCCATTAAACCGCTAGACATTTTTTCTATAAATGTGACTCCAGCTTTATATCCCCATAGTGTTCCAAAATATCTTACCAATACATTTGGGACATTAAACACTATTAAAAACAGAATAGGACCTAAAATACTACCTTGCTTTGCTAGTGAAATACCTATCCCACTTGCGATAATTCTTAAGCTTCCCCAGAAAATTGAATCACCTATACCTGAAATCGGTCCCATCAAACCAGCTTTCATCGCATTAATCGAACTTTCATCGAATGAAGGATCATTTGCTTTTCTCTCTTCCATTGAAGCAGCTACACCAGCAATAAATGGAGATGTCGCAGAAGTACAATTAAAGAATTCTAAATGTCTTTGCATTGCTGCTTTTTGATCATTAACGTCGGAATAAAGCTTTTGAATTACTCCACTCATTGAGTAAGAGAAGGCTAAACTCATCATACGTTCGTAGTTAAATGAGGCCTCCATCGGCATAGATCTCCAAAAAATTCCCATTAAATCTTTTTTAGTTAAGTTTTTAGAAGTCATCGTATTGCTCCTCTCCACCGTTGTTATTTTGTCCTTTGCTCTTTTCAATGGTATCCAAGATAATATACATAATTCCTGCAAAGATTGCTCCCACAATTGCTGTAGCAATCATATCCAATTGTAGATAAGCTGAACAAACAAATCCCAAGAAGAAAAAGGGTGCAACTTTTTTTGAAAAAGTCATATTAATTAACATTGCAAATCCGACCGCTGGTAAAATATTAGTAGCAATGTTCATACCATCAATAAAAGCTTGTGGAATCAAATCTAAAATCATATCAACAGTACTACTACCGATTACAAATGCAACTGTGGTTACGGTTGTCATCATAATAATTCTGGTAAATGATGCGATTAGATGCATATTTGCTGCTTGTTTAATTTTTCCCTGTTCAACTAATTTATCCGCTTTATGTGTCATCGCTGGAAAAATGATAACGTATAAAATATTTTTGATTGCTAACCCTAAAGCGGCTATTGGTAAAACGAGTGTTAATGCTACATCTACGCCATATCCATTTTTTAGAACAAGTGCTGTTGCTAAAATTCCTCCAATGATTTCATCTGGGGGAACTGTTGCACCTACCCCCATCAAACCTAAGAAAGCTAATTCTAAAGTAGCTCCCATGATCAATCCTTGCGTTACATCACCAAAAAGTAATCCTACAAAAAGACCTGTAACCAAGGGTCTACCAATAAATGAGGCTCCCAAAAAGTCTTGCATATTTGCAATCAAAGCAATTAAAAATATTCCAATCGTTTGTACAACCATAGAACTCATCTCCTTCTTTCTATTTCAAAAGCGATCTAAATTCAACATTCGAATCGTTTGGTGCTTGTTTTACTAAGACTTCTACTCCTGAATCAACTAATTCATTTAATTCCTTAATCTCAGTTTCTGTAACATAAACAGCTTTGGCAATGTTTTCAGTATTCTCTCTCTTAGCAGATAAACCTAAATTGACCTTATTAATCTCTGGGACAGCTTTAGTTAATCTATAAGCATCATGTACATTTTCGACTACGATAAACACACTATATTTATCTGTAACACCACTTTTTATTGCTTTAATTGAATCCTCTATACTTTTAAAAATAAGCTTCGTATCATTCGGTTTTGCTAAGTTTAACGTTTGTTTTCTAAACGAATCATTTACAACATCATCGTTTGCGATCAGTATTGCATTTGCTGATAGGTTCTTTGTCCATGCAAAAGCTACTTGTCCATGTAATAATCTGTAGTCAATTCTTGTCATTTTAATCATCTTTTTTAAAACCTCCTAAGTTTAAAAATCTTCATCTATTTGGGTTCCCAAATCATTTACATCAATTACTTCAGTTCCACTAGCCGAGTTAACGACGATTTCTTCCAATTGTTTTATCACCTCTTCTCTTTTTTCCTTGAATGATACTGACAACAATTCTAGTACTAAGGCAAGATTCATTCCTGAAATCAGGAAATATTTCTCTTTTCCAATCATATACTCACTCACTGCACTATTTACGCTACCTCCTTTTAAATCGGTTATAAAAAGCACCTCATTTGTTGCGAGACTAGAAACCAATTCTTCTAACTGATCACCTACACTTTTCCCTTCTTCAACATAAGCTGCAATTGCATGAAGTTTATCTTGTTTTCCCATGATAAACTCAGTGGTATCCTTCATTCCAACGGATAAGTTGGAATGACTAGCTAAAACTATCTCCATTTTTTGTCCTCCAGTTTTATTTTTTTCTGTCTTTCTTTATCTTAATAATATGTTGGAAAACGCTTTAAAACAACAAAAAAGAGACCAATTTTCAAAATAGGTCTCTTTTAGGAACCAATTAAGGAACCAATCATCTTGGTATTTCTATAGCTAAGTTTACCTTGTTGGAATCAAAAAAAGATTGTGTATATTCAACGAGCTCATTTTGTTCTGTGTAACCTAAGTACTCTATACATAGGACATACTCACCAGCACGAGCACCAATTTTTTCTAAATTCATATTTTTCTCAACACGCCGAGCGAAAAACCTTTTTTTAAATATTATTGGTCGTTTATTTTTATATTCCATGTAGTCATAAAGAGAAAATTGACTAAAATCATAACGGTGTGCATCCTTAAATAATCTAAATGGAAAATATGCTTTTTGTATTGACACTGCTTCACTATCAGCCTCTCTTACTCGAATCAACTCAAAGAACTCAAAATAATCACCGAAAATAGTCATCAATTCAGGAGTATCATAGATAATCTTAAAGGATTCAACGAAACTAGAAGAAATCATACCTTTTACTTTTATGCCTTGACTTAAAGAAATAGGTGCCTCATCTCCGATATCAAACTTATTGGAATTATCTGTACCTAACAAAAAAGTACCCGCTCCCCTTTTTTTCATAAGAACACCCTCAGCAACTAATGAGTTGATTGCTTTTTTTATAGTCATCCTATTGTATCCAAGCAATTCTGATAACTCTCGCTCAGGCATTATTTTTTCACTGGGTTTAATATCTCCATCTTGTATCAAAGAAATTATTTCTTCTCGAGCTTTTTGATATAAAAATTTTCCCATGCAATCACCTACTATTCCTCAAAAATGAATGTCTCTGGACTTGAACTTTCTTCTTCATATCTGATTATTTTATTTTCACGGTTCAATAAGTATTGTTTTTCAACTATTATTTGACCATCACCAATGATATGCAGTATTTCCGCCTCTTCATTCGTTGGCCAAGTCAATGAAAACTCCTTTTTAACTATTTTAACCTGTAGTAAATCATCTACTTCTTTTTCTAGGTCAACACATTCATTTGATTTTATATTTGAATAGATACATGGAATAAAAGATTTTATAAATGCTATAGGACAATCATCTTTTTTTATTAGAAAACGCCGTTCTATTACCTTTCCTACTTGTATATTATCAAAAAGTACATTGTAAAAATTTTTCTCTTGATGAATAATTTCTTTATGTACCTCTGTATCATATGATGTGTTAGCCCTTTCCAAAGGAGTCTGATATACTCTGACTTTTTTATTAATCATCCGTAATCCCCTATTCCTTTTTGTTTGTTAATATTTTATCATAGCTTAGGTTCAGCATTCCATCACACAAAATAATTAAATATATAAATATTGAAGACTAACAAAAAAAGACATCTTGGGCCTCATAAGTAGTCATTTAGTGAAACCACTTTCGAAGTCCAGACGTCCAATTGATTAAAAAAATTAAAACTGAAAACAAAAAGATTAGAAAAAATCGTAAAAAGAATGATCATTTTCTGGTATAAGAATGGGTGATATCTCTTTAATCATTGTATATTTTTTATGAATAGAGAGCCCTACACAAAGTTTTTGATTAGATATTTTATTTTAACCGAATGTTCTCTTTTTCATTACGAAAAAAGAAAAGGACAAGAAATGATTGGACGACTCAATATAGCTCTACACAAGTATTCAAATAGAAATCTAAAAAGAGCCGACTGGTCGTATACTTTAATCAAATACTTATCCTTTACATATTTTCTTACTTTATTTATTAAACTTCTTACTACCTAATTTCATGTGGAATTGTGGATCTTTTGGTGTTGATGGATCTACTCCCCGTAAACTTGGAATTTTGGCACACATCAGTTGTAATGGAATAATGAAGTTAAAAGTCAACATTTCCTTATTATCGTCGGTAGGTAAAACTAGGTTCGCATTATCCGATTCATAATTAGTAATTAAATAAATAGTTTCACTCCATTCGGATAGAACTTCTTTCATTTTGTCAGATCGTGTTTCGTCTCCAATATCTAAAATGAAGACTGTTGATTCCTCATTTATAGCATTATAAATTCCATGTATGAATTCTTCAAATTCATACCCTGTTACTGGACAACGCATAGTTTCTAATAGTTTCAATGCACTTTCCAAAATATCTCCGTATAATAAAGCTGGACCAGTGATTCGGATATCTTTAATTTCCTTCAATGACTCTTTGTGTTCTTCAATCCATTTTTCAGATGCATCGAATACTGAACGAAAGTGTTTAGTTGCTTTCTTTACTTCAGCAATTTCACTATTAAAACTTTCATCAGAGATTGTTCCTTTCTCTGATCCAATATAAAGAGCTAACAATAATAAATTTAGTTTGGTACAATAAAATCCTTTAGTTTTTGCTCCTGCAAGTTCTTCACCGCAAGCAACTGTCAAAACATAGTCTGCCACTTCATCAATATAAGCATTCTCAACCCCTGCCATGGAAGCTGTCATACACCCCTGCTCCTTGGCAAGTTTCATTGCTTTGTAAGTAGAGTAGCTGCTACCCCCTTGTGATATTCCTACAACCAAGGTTTGTTCTTTATCAGTCAAGAAGGTATCTTCTGTAATCTCAAATGGATACATTGACCGGACATCCATTTTTAGTAATGCTTGCATTTTTTGACTCATTTGTAACCCTGAATGATAACTTGTACCTGATCCAGTAATAATAATTCGTTTTACTGATACTTTCTTCACTTCTGCGAATAAACCAGGAGCCTTCTCAATAATTGATTCCATTTTTTCTGGTGTTTCCAACATGTAACTTTCAATTGTAGCCATTTGTCAATTCTCCTTTTTTATAAAATTCCAATAGCATGCATCAAAATCCCAAAAACTATGATTCCGATAGTCAGCCAAGTAATACTAACTTTCTTAATCAAACGATAGATCACGAACGTAAAAATCAATGGAAGCATATTGGGTAAAATCTGATCTAAAATATCTTGAACGACAATCTTAGCTCCACTAATTTTAAATTCCAAAGGCGTAGATATTGACAACATAGTCGCTACCATACCGCCCACTACTGATAATCCAATGATAGTTGCTACAGACATTATTTTATCCATCAAGCCTTCTCTTTGAATTCGTTCCAATGAGTTTACTCCAACCTGATAACCTAATTTCAATCCAAAAATTCGAACAAGAAAATTCGGGATATTGTAAATCAATAGGAATAAAATTGGACCGAACAAACTACCATCCTTGGCGATTGAAACGCCAATTCCAGCTGCGATAATTCGTAAAGTTCCCCAGAAAATCGAATCTCCGATACCTGCTAGTGGTCCCATCAATGAAGCCTTAACAGCATTGATAGATTGTTCATCAAAATTAGCGTTGTTCGCATTTTCTTCTTCCATCGCCGTAGTTATTCCCATGATAGTAGGTACTACTGCCGGTGTAGTATTAAAAATTTCAAGATGTCTGATTAATGCCGCTGATTGATCTCTTTTCTCTCCATACAATCGTCGAATAACAGGAATCATTGAATAACAATAACCAATATTTTGCATTCGCTCATAGTTAAAAGCTCCTTGTAAGGCAAATGAACGCCAGAATACACTTCGAAGCTCTTTATTAGTTACCTTAGTCAAAATCAATCTCTCCTTCCGTTAGATTATCTTGTGTAGAGTCAGTCAATTCTTTTTTGGGTTCGATATAAAAATGCAAGATAAATGCTAGACATACTGCAAACAATGCGATTGCTGTAATGTTCATACCACCATACGCAGCTGCCAAGAAGCCAATGAAGAAAAATGGCGCCATTTTCTTTGAAAAAAGCATATCCATTAATAAAGCAAATCCAATTGCCGGTAAAAGAGAACCAGCGACACCCATCCCATCTAAAATTACTTTAGGAATTGAATTGATAAGATTAGAAACTTGGTCTGCTCCCAAAAGAATTGCTAAAAACGTAGGTAAAAATGTACTTAAGAAGAACAGGCAGACCGGAATCCACATTGAAATAGCCATACCTCTATAATTTGCTTCCTTCGCATACTTATCTGCTTTGTGAGCAAAATAGGTATTCGCAATCCTCACTACTACACCCAAGGTTTGAGCCAAAACAGCTATTGGAACTGCTAAAGCCAAAGCAACTTCAACGCCACTACCAGAAATAATTGCGAATGCTGTTCCTAAAATTCCTCCTGTTACTACATCAGGTGGTGTCGCGGCACCAATACCAGCAATCCCCATCCAAATTAGTTCTAGTTGAGCACCAATAATAATTCCCTGTTTAACATCCCCTAATACTATTCCTACGAAAAGGCCGGTTACTAGTGGCCGGTCAAACATCATTTGTCCGAAAATACGCCCATCCAAAATTCCAATCCCTGCTATCAACCCTAGCATTAATGCTTGTGCTACCATTATGTTTCTCCTTTCTTACAAATCAAAATCCTCCAACGTCTTTCGTTTATCTCTTGGTAACATCCGAAATTCTACTTCAACTCCAGATGAGTGAATAGCTTTCAAATTCTCAATATCTTCCTCATCGACTGCTACTAAATCTGTCAGTTTGCGTTTACCTTCGGAAAAACGTAAGCCACCAATATTAATTTCTTTAATGACATTGCCAGCATTTTCAATCAATTTTCGTGCATCAGCTGTATTTTTTACTAGAACTAAAACATTGCTTTTTTTCGAATGGCTAAATTTCTCAACAATTTCACCTGATTCCTCGACGTTTCGAATATATAAGTTTACATTGCTTGGCTTTGCTAAGTTTAAAGCCATAGCCTTCATCTGATCATTCTTGGCTTCATCGTTTACAACCAAAATGGTGTTAACTCCTAATGACGAAGTCCATCCAAATGCCACTTGTCCATGAATCAAACGATCATCAATCCTCAATAATGATACTGTCATCCTGTACGCCTCCTTCGCTATTAATACATGCGTTCACATGTAATATTCCTCTTTTGGCTTCTTCTAAACTATTGGTTATTCGATCTTGTATTGAGCCTTCTGACAAAAATAAATTTAATAACATTGGTAGATTTACCCCGGTAACTAATTGAAAATCATAACCATCTAATAAAAACTCTGTAAAAAGATTTGCGACACTACCACCAAACACATCCGTTAAAACAATTAACGGTTCTTCATCTAGACCTGCCAAGTATCGTTTCACTTCTTTAGAAGCATCTTCTGAAGATTTTGACTTTGTCATACAGAAATAATCAATCGCAATATCTTTTCCAATAATTAGTTGGACACTATCAATGATTCCTTTTGAAAACACACCATGCGTCGCAATTAAGTATTTCAACTAAATCCCTCCTTTCGCTTTTATATAAAGCAAAAAGCGTGCCAACTAGTGGCACGCTACGAATTATAAAGGATATTATGAATGTATCCGATCTCTGTTAGAGGAACTGTCACACTATATGTCTGTTCTAGCACACTAAACACCTCCTGGATCACTCTAATCTCTTTTTGATGATCATAAGAGAATTTTTCCAAATCTGGAAAGTCCATTATTTCTGAATGACGAATCAAACGTTCAACCATACAACTTACATGGACATACATAGCAACTTTACGGGCATTGGATAATTCTAATAATAAACGAGTTTCCAACTGCTGAATACAATCTTCCACAAGTTCCATAATTTTCTTGGTATCAAGAATGGTCAAGGAATCAATCACTCGAATTAGCGAAAAGTTTTTCACCAGTCGATTATTGATTTCAATAATATCATTTACAGCCAAGGTTCTTTGAAAAATTTCCGCGATCTTGCTAGACCCATCACCAGAAATGATGTTTTCAAGAAGAACAAAATTCGCCTTAGGTACTTGTGGATCATCCGTGCCAATAATTGCCAAAATCTCATATTTAGCTCTTATTGAGGGGGTAATACCATTCTCTTTCAACTCACTGAACTCTGTTGGGATAATTTCAATATCCACCATGCCTTCTATACAATCGTATAACAGCTTTTGGATCTGCACAGCCGTTCCAAGTCCAGTAAAACAGGTAGTAATAATTGCTTTTCGTTTACTACGTTCGGGTTGAAAGAGTTGGATATTCGGTACAGAAACCTCCTTCATCTGTTCAGCTATCTCTGATAAATCTTTGCCTTGTTGAATTAAATTACCTATTTCTAAAGCCATTAAAGTTCCTAGTTGATCAATAAACAGAATTGGGAATTCAATATCTTGTTTCAACTGCTCATAAATCATATTCAAAGAACCCATATCAATTAAAATCACTAATCCACGATTAACTTGATTCTCCTCAATGTAAAGCCGAACTTTTTCACTAATATCATCTAAAGTAGCCTCGATCGGCATGTCAATGGAAGCAAATGTTGCATTGCCCAGCATTCTATTGCAGACATTTGCAATACTACTAGCAGTCGCATAACCATGAGCCAATATGATGGCGTCTAGATCTGCTTCTTGTTCAGCTTGTTCTAGTGTTGATAGGAAAAGAATAAACAAGTTACGATCTACATCGTTAAACGTTAAATCTAGTCGTTTTTCTACTTCTGGTAAGAGTTTACTTATCGCCCCTCTTGCCAATCTATAATTCTCAGAAATTACCTGTTTTACCCTTTCCGGAAGAATCAGTTGATCTGTTTCGCCTTTCAACACATAGCGATAAATGTAATGAGAAAAGAATAGAACAAAGTTTCCATCATATCGGAATTTCGTTTGATAATCCAATTCTCTAAAAATCTCTTGCATCGTAGTTAAAATAAATTTCTCCAATGACATGTGACTAGCATATTTATCTTGATACACTAACTCATCCATGAATTGAGTTACCTGTTGTAACCATTGCTTTTTCAATTCATGTAAAGTCTCCTCACCATTCTCAAAGTGTTCGTGAAGTAGTATTATCCGAGAAATAAAACCAGTCAGCTCCTTAGCTCGGCTAGAAACCTGCTTTCTCTCACAGAAACCAGAAAAGATAAGATTTGACCCTTCAAATGTCGACCATTTTTCTTGCTGAGTATTACGAGCATAGATTTTTTGCGGTAAATCTCGTAAGTGAATTTTCACTTGAATCTGTTCGTTCCTGGCAATGGCACTACCACAGGCGTATTTGATCGTATTCTCAATCTCTCCAATATTTCCCTCATAATACGTCTGCAGTAAAATGTTCATTACTCTTGGCGTGACTTCAATCGGTTTGTTCAGCTTTCGACTTTCTTTACCAAATAAATATTCGATCATCTGGCGTTTCTCCATTATTCCTCGTTCATCCATATTTGGAATATAGATATGAATCGGAATTCTTCTTAAAAACGTTTGCAGAAATTCCTGAGGTTTTTCTGTTGTTGCAAAAGCCAAACGCACCTTTGATTTACGCGGTTTTGTCTCACCAATTCTTGTAAAATTCCCTTTATCCATAAATGTAAATAGTTTTTCTTGCCCTTCAGCATTTAAACGGTGTACCTCATCTAAAAAGAGTAATCCTTGATCTGCTTCCTCTAACAATCCAGCTCGATTCTCATAAGCTCCAGTAAAGGCACCTTTTGCATATCCGAATAAAAGTCCTGATAATAGTTCAGGATTATTGTAATACTGTGCGCAGTTTAACACCTTAAAGGGAGCATCAACTGGTAGTACATCAGCCTTAATCATATACTCATGCATCACTTGTACAAAATAGCTTTTTCCGACACCCGTATCTCCCATCAACATAATCGGTAGTCCATTTTCTGGATAAAAGACAGCTGTTTTTAGTTGTTCCAATGCCTCAGAGAGACTTTTATCCCAACCAATCATTTGTTCAAATACTCTTTCAGCCGGCAGCTTTTTTATCAACTCGACGATTTCCTGTACTCGTTCATATTCTTTGTTCAATTCCAATTTGAAATGTTCTTCAAAGACCTTTTTAGCTAAAAATAAAACTGGTCGTGTATTCACTTTAACCAAGAACCCATTCTCAACAAGTCTATTAGCTGCTCGACTAGCTTGGGTTCTGCTTACCTTCAGTAGTTTTTCTATTTCAGGTGTGTCAAAGAAAAATCGTTCTAATTGGTCTAATTGTAAATTCTTACACTTCTCTTTTGCTAATTCTAAGATTGCTTCTTCCAATACAGACATCCCCATCACCTCTATAACCATTTTAGCGAAGTCTAATACGAAATCAATAACACACCTATATCTGCATGCTCTGTTACTTCAAATTTCTACTAACACTTATCAAAAAAAACGGTAAAACACTTTGCTCCACCCTTTCATTTTAAAAGTACCAGATCAAATGAAAAATAGATAAAAGTTCGCCTTCATTAAATTTTGAGCACTTCATATTTTCTATTCCAATTTACTTTTAAGTAAGCAACTATTGTACACAGCATAAGCGAAAAGATAGAAATTACGAGTCAAAAAGGATTAATCCTCTTCATCAACAGGTTTTGTCCAGATTTTTTTATTTGGTGCATTTAATCGTACTAAGTTACGTAGTATATTAACTACTACATAATATTCCAGTTCATTAAATTCAAAACTATTTGGAGCTAATTCTACTGGTCCTCCGTTTACTGCATCCGTAATATACGGGACATAAGAAAAATCACCTGTATAAGTTAGTAGGTCAAAGAACTGCGCTCCCATGCGATACAAAAAGGAGAGGAAATCATTACAATCGTCAATTGACATTTGATGAGTTACTCCCATTATCTCAAAATCTAATTTCCCATATTCATCAGGTTCATCTTTATATGCTTCTGAAATAGCAAAGGTGAAATACTGATGACCATTTATTCTTATAAGAACAATAGGATAATACTTTGAGTAATACACATTGATTGATCGAAGAGAAAAGTCAGAGAAATTTCTAACAGTAGTAAATAAGTTGGTTGCATTCATCTGGTAAGCACCATTTTGAAAGAAGCCAACATTCTGTGACACAAAGAAGCCATTTTTTGCAGAATATAATTCATCGAATTTTTCTTTATCCTTTACTTTGAATCGTTCAAAATACCTTATGCTTTTTTCAGAATCAAAAACGATTCGTTCACTCAAATAATATTCAGGAATCTCTTCTTTTTCAAAAGTTGGAGGTACACATCTATTCCAAAAATCAAGAGGTGTATCCAAATCACCATTTCTTGCATCTCTTCTCAATCTTGATTCATCTATATCAAATATTTTTGACATTTGATAGGGTGATTTAACCCCTCTATCTTTCATGTAAGCTCGTAAATAAGAATTCCGCATTTCTTCTGATGAATGAATTTTAGTTAACAATCCTAAAACATTTACTTCCAGTTTATCTTTCAAGATTACTCCAGTTTTATAATTGGAAGATTTTATCACACCTTTCCTGATTTGACTTTGAATGAATCCATTTTTGAAATTGATTCCTAAAATTGCTGCGGCGTATCTTAAAGGTACATAATTTTCATCCATAATGTTGACTCCTTTTATTTTTGATAGATTCAATATCTCAATTTCTATAGGAAAGTTCAATTGGTCTAGTACAAGTCCGACGGAAATAACCACTATTTCCTACTTTTTGTGTCTTTAGACGGATAAAGTATATACTTTTTGTAGATATCCCGTGTAATAAACTTAAACAAATCAAGTCGGAATCTGAACCACTTCATCATTTTCAGCAATCCTTTCATTTTCCTCTAACGCCAATAGGATGTCCTCTAGGCACTCAGCTATCGTTTTCCATATTTAAGGACTAATCATAATCCTTCCCTGATTCCTGATCCACGTATACGTACAAATGAGTCATAACTAATGCTGGTAACTCCCTTTTGCTTACTTGAATAATTGGCAGGGCTAATTCATCATGTTCAGCAGTAAGCGATTCAAATCCCCAGTCCTTTTCAGTTATTTCAATCCTTGTTTGTTCTTTCAGTCTGTTGATTGCTTGATGTAACATTTCAATCGGTCCTCTCTGCAAAAAGAAAAACCTAATGATCAGTAATCGTCATTAGGGTTATTCGTCCTCTTCAATATGTCCTTTCTCACTTAGTGAGCTATATCTATCCGTTGCGCATCCAATGATTAAATGATTCATCATTTGAATTTGAACTATCTTACATGCTTGTACTAAATTTTTGGTGAATTGTATGTCTTGAAGAGAGGCCGTTGTATCTCCACTTGGATGGCAGTGAGCAACAATGATACTCGTTGAATTCACTAGTATTGCTGGTTATAAAATGTCTCTAGGTACTGCGATTGCTTGGTTAACAGTGCCTATTGATGTTAAATTTAGATAGATTGGCTCCTTCTTCGTATTCAATCCAACGACAAATAATGTTCTCGATCCTTCTCTTACAAATAAGGTTTAAAGAGCTCATAGGCTAACCGGATGTTGGTAATTCTTCGTGGACTATACAACAGTGATGATTCTTTTACCAATTGTAAGGACACAACGTTTACATGTTTTTTGTGATTCTTTTTTCTTCATTGGAAGGTTTTTGGGGAATGATTTAACGAGAGAAGTATTACGGCAAAAAAATTACGAGTTGTTTAGAGTTAGTAGCAATGATTGAGAATTATATGGATTATTACAACAATGGGCGTTATCAACGAAAATTGTATGTATTGACGCCTATGGAATATGATCATTTATATTATGAAGCAGCTTAAAACATGACCTACTAAGCGGTAGTTATTGCTTGAAAAAAAGAACTACTCTCTAAAGATGAAAGAGTAGTTCTAAAAATCATTCATTATTTCATTGTCCTATTGACGGGTAGCCCACCAGATTGAGTTAATTGAGCTTATTAGTACTAATATATATTTGTAAATTGATTCAGCAACATATCCTTTTACAATTAACACAAGTGATGCAAAGTTTTCAATTATTTTCGTTGAAGAATATTGTTTATTAACTTTACAATATCATTCCGGTTTTTCAAACCTATTAATCGCCTTTTCTCCAATAGTCCAATTCATATAAGTATTAATATCCTGAATTGAATAAATTACCCTCCACCTATATTCACTACAATTATTCAATAATTCTAACAACACAGGTTTAACAGTATGTTTTTCTAGTTTTCCCTTTGTACGTGCAATGTAAGCAATCCCTAATGCACTATTCGCTCGAACTTTCTCATCATTATGTTTTGACAGTTCTACACATACATCTTGTGCTCTTTTCCAATTCGCAGAATACTCTCCAACTGAGAGCGGCAATATCATTAACTCTTCTATACTACCTGACTGTAAAATTTGCTCAATTTCCTTATTATTAAATTCTGGCAAAGGTTGATAAATTCTTTTCATATTTAAATACCTCCCCTTGTAGTTTTGTGCATCTAACTGAATTAGGTATCAAACACGTTTCAACAAATATACAGAAAAATTTATTTATTCTCGATTCTGACAATTGTTACTTAAATCCTTTTCAAAGTTATCATCGCTCACCAAGCCAAACTATACCATTTTTGATTACATAAAATTTTTCATCAGAAATTTCACATATGCAACTGGCAGAATCCCTAATTGATTGAACTTCCTCCACAGTGTAGAAACCATCATTAAAATCTTCCTGCAGTTCATTTTCTGACAGTGAAACTAAATCGAACCCTTTTCGCCATAGTAATTCATTCGCATTCTTGTGCGCCAATTCCTCTGGTAGTGATTCAACCCTATCAATTTCTGCAAAAGTTTTTTCGTAAAAATTCAGCTTGTCCCTGTAGCTTGCGACTACTTGAGAATGTAAAATATCCTTTTCAAAAATCCATATCTTTAAATAGTAAGGCTCATTCAACTCGTCCAATGTCTGCTTCCAAGAATCAAATACATCTACTAATGCTTGAATAATCAAACGCTTATACCACGAGGGTAAATCATATTTTCTAAACAATGAGTAAAAAGATAAGCTACCTAATTTCACATAGTCTCTAGAATATTCTTCTAACAGTCCCAAGTATAAACTCATGTTAGAATTTTTCCAGTAATCAATTTCTTTTACTCTTCTTTTCCAGCCTCGGATCTTTTGTCTTCTAAAATCCGGTTTATCATTCATTTGAACACCTACTCGTAATATATATTTTGAAGAAACTTTCATTCCTTCAATCGCCCTTAGGGGCTATTCCTAATATGTTTAAATAAAATAACGATTACTACTTGGATACTGTAGGATATTCCTGAATAATAAGTCTTG
>ENA-OQNO01000276-OQNO01000276.1-human-gut-metagenome-genome-assembly--contig:-NODE-276-length-55651-cov-5.872271_pt1 | contig 55651 bp, 57 predicted proteins | sample MGYA00242629_ERZ504880 | MGnify/ENA primary metagenome ERZ504880 (study PRJEB26092, sample SAMD00036377) | human gut metagenome | host: Homo sapiens | study: EMG produced TPA metagenomics assembly of... | reverse complement strand
TAAACCAAAGTTACGTTGATTCTTCCTAAATAGACTCGTTGTCTTCCATTTCAAAAATTTTGAAAACGGTAGGCTTATTTAGTGTACCGTTCTTCAGGTATCTTCAAATAGATTTATTTTCAAACTTGTCACCTTTGAATTCGGGATCAGAATTCGCCAAACTGTTTTTAACCAGCTATCTCCCATCAACTTGGCAGTGTTCTCCCAGTTCAAGTTCATCTTTTGCAGTGCCTCTTTCGCCATCTGATACGGTGTTGAAAAATAATGGACGACCGTCACAATCACTAAGATTAGTAATGTATTGTGCAGCTGACTGCCACTGAATAGCAATAAGTAGGCCACTCCCAAAACCATCCCGGGAATTGAATTCGTAATGGTGGCGATACTATCAATTACTTGATTGACCTTATAAAGCTTCCGCTCTCTGGAGGTCAATATCGCCGCCGAATAGGCAATAATTGTCCCAACTCCCGCCGTCAGCAAAGCCATCAGCAGTGAATTTTTCAAGGTTAAAATCAAGCTGTCATCTTGGATAAAGCGGGCGAAATTATTGAAGGTTGGGGTCAATTCATAGGGCCAATTGCTCACCATTGGAATAATGATCAAGACCGCGAATACTCCTAAAATGAAAAGAGAGATGCTGATGAAAAGTAGTCGAAAACACCAATCTCTTACCGGATTCTTTTTGATCACTGCCTGCCGTGGACGCTCATAGCGCACCACCTTCTTCTGTAAATAGTTCAAAACCAAAATACTGATGATTGATGGCAATAGCATCGTTAAAGCCACTAATGAGCCAAACTGGAAATCTGGAATGGTTCCCATGAATCCTTCATATAATAATGTCGTGATGAACGGGGTTTGTCCTCCTACCGCGCTGGGAATCCCAAAATCTGTAAAGGACATAAAAAAGCCCTGTAGAAAAGCCACCGCCAACACGCGCGTCAATGGATTCAAGATCGTTTTATAAAGCGACCGATACCAGCTATCCCCCATCAGGCGTGAAACAATGAATAGCTGAGTATCTAAATATTTCATCGAATTGTTGATCAAAATGAAGATTGGTGGCAATGTATAAATGATGAATCCCAATAAAATACCGATGGAACCATAGATATGGAACAGTTCCTGTTGAAAAACTTTGCTCCACAATCCCTGCTTGCCAAAGGCATAAATAAGGACAAATCCGTAAGTAATCGTTGGTAATAGCATCGGAAAATGCAAAACACTTTCATTTACCTTTAAAAATCGCCGATTGATTCGAGTAAAATTATTTCCATAGGCCAAGAAAAAGCCTAAAATTGTTGAACAGCTCGTAGCCGCTAAAGAATATTTCAAGCTGTTAGCAAATGATCGCTGCCATTCTGGAGTGAAAATATCCAAGCTGCTCCCGTCGGATCGTGGGAAAGCTGTTAACACGATTTGAATGATCGGATAAGCTAAAAATAAAAAGAAGAAGATCAGCACACTCCAGCTAATCACTCGTTTCAATGAAAAAGCCGCTCTCATGAGGCCACCATATTGACTGATTGCTGAAAGATTTGCTGAATGTTCTGTTGCTTGATTGCCAATTGATTGACAATAAACTCCTCAACAAAATGACAGGAAGCCTGACTCATAATTTCGATCGGTGAACTGCATTGAGCAATTTTCCCTTCATCTAAAACAACGATCTTGTCTGACATCGTCAAGGCCTCTTCCGGATCGTGCGTAACAATGATGATCGTCAAATGTAGCTTACGGGCAATTTCTTGGATTTTTTCTTTGATTGATTCCTTGATTACTCCATCCAAGGCACTCAACGGCTCATCCAACAAAAGCAGCTGCGGCTTCATCACTAATGTCCGGCCAAGTGCAACCCGCTGCTTTTGTCCGCCTGACAATTGATGAATTGGTTTTTCTAGGTGCTTTTCCAGATTCAACAATTGAATCAGCTCGTCTACCTCCGCTTTGGTGGAGCACTCTTTTTTATTGCGTAGTCCGTAGGTCAAATTTTGATAAGCCGTCAAATTAGGAAACAAGGCATAATCCTGAAAAACAATATTGAAGGGACGTTTTTCCATCAATGTATGGGTGATCTTCTGATTATTGAAGAAAATTTCTCCCCCACTTGGCTCATCCAATCCTAAAATCAGATTTAATAGCGTCGTTTTTCCTGAACCTGATTGCCCCAGGATTGAAACGATCTCACCAGACTCAATTTCTAAATTGATCCCATCCAGTACTGTCGTCTCCTGAAATTTCTTCGTGATATTCTCAAGTTTTAGCACCTGATCCACTCCTTCTTTCGTTTACCATTCTTTTATGCTCTTAGGTGATTTTCTAGCGAGTTTAACTTTTGCTTGCTCATTGTAAGCTGACTTTCTCTAATAAAAAGTATAGCGAAGGAGTGTAAAGGCACCGTCAAGTTCCTGCAAAGATAAAATAAAGATTGTTGTTTTTATGTAAAGAACGTAAATTTTTGTGTATAAACAACAGAAAATTACATCTGCCACTACTTAAATAGAGAAGTAAATTATTTACAGCTCAAAAACGTTGCACCCGCAACGTTTTTCTTCTATACTGTACTGTGCTTGTTTAAACGCGAATTCGTAACTACCAAGGAGGAATAATTAGGTGGATTCTTTTGTAAAAATGATCAATCGTATTGCGCGGCTTTCTGCTTTGTATCGCGAAAAAGAATTTAAGAAATTGGGCTTAGGGGAAATGCATCACACCTACATCTTAAGTATTTGTTACGAGCCGGGAATTTCACAAGAAGCCTTGGCCTGCAAAATCTTTATCAATAAAAGCAATGTCGCTCGCCAATTGGCACAACTGGAGCAAAAAGGCTTCATTACGAGACAAAACGATGAGAAAGACGCACGTCGTTTACGAATCTTCCCCACAGATAAAGCTTTGGCAATCGAAGCAGAAATCCGTTCGATCCTAGCAGACTGGAATCAAAAGCTGTTAGCGGAGATTCCGACTGAACAGCAACAGAACTTATTATCCGAATTGCAAACGATCGTAGAGAAAGCCGAAACAGAAATGTGTAAAAAGGAGTAAACATGAAATTAATTCTTAATTATTTAAAACCCTACCGTTCTCGTGTCACGTTAGGTGTTATCATCAAATTTTTGGGGACCATGATGGAATTGGTTCTTCCATGGAATTTGGCCTATATTCTAGATCATGTGATTCCGCAAAAAGATCCCAAGAAAATTCTCTTTTGGGGCGGTGTGATGTTGGCAGCTTCCGCTTTTTCCTTATGGGCGAATATCGTCGCTAACCGCATGGTCTCACGGATCGCAAAAGATACGACAGAAAACATTCGCGGCGATCTATTTCAAAAAATCACCTATCTAGACACGACCCAGATTGAAGATGTGGGGGTCTCTTCATTAGTTTCACGTGTAACATCGGACACCTACAATATTCATTTGACCCTTGGTGTTATGCTGCGTATGGGAATTCGCGCGCCGATCCTTTTGGCCGGAGGAATCTTGATTACTACTACCTTAGATCCGATTTTGACTTTAGTTTTAGTGGCAGTGATGCCGATCATCTTTGTAATGGTGACGCATATCTCGAAAAAGGGCGTGCCCTTATTTGGAAAATTGCAAAAGCAAGTTGATCAACTTGTGTTGACGGTGCGGGAAAATGTAACAGGCTCTCGCGTGATTAAAGCTTTATCAAAAGAAGCCTACGAACGCCAGCGCTTTGAAAACGTCAATCAATCGTTGGTCAATGCGGAAACAACTGCCAATGTAACGTTGGCTGCTTCTCCTGCGTTGTTGGATTTATTTTTGAATTTAGGTTTGACCCTAGTGATTGTCGTTAGCGCCTATCGTGTAAACGCTGGATTGACACAGCCAGGAGTGATCGTTGCCTTCTTGACCTATTTCACGATTATCCTGAACGCGATGCTTTCTATCACCCGCATCTTTGTCCTGTATTCCCGTGGTCTGGCTTCGGCGAATCGGATCAATGAAGTCTTACGGAAAAAACCTTCATTAGTACCAGGATCATTGAATCAAAGAAAAGCTGCTTCTACTAAACTGGTCTTTGATGATGTGACTTTTTCTTATCCTGACGGCGGTCATGCGATCGAACACATCAGCTTCAGCGTAAATCCTGGTGAAACATTAGGGATTATGGGCGCGACCGGCAGCGGGAAAACCACGATCGCCAGTCTGATTTTACGTCTATACGATCGAACTGCCGGTCAGATAGTATTAGACGGACAAGAGATCAAACATTATTCTCTTGATGCACTGCATCAAAAAATCGGTGCTGTCCTGCAAAAGGACGTACTCTTTGCCGATACGATTCGAGAAAATATTTTGTTCGGTCGTAACTTTTCAGAAGAGCAACTCCAGCAAGCCATCGATGATGCACAAGCTCGAGAATTTATCGACAAACTTGCTGATGGTCTGGAGCACCGCTTGGAAGCAAAAGGACAAAATCTCAGTGGTGGGCAGAAACAACGCGTGCTCTTGGCTCGTGCTTTGATTGGGCAGCCTGATCTGCTGATCCTAGACGATTCTTCTAGCGCGCTGGATTATCATACCGATGCGAATCTACGAAGGGCTTTGCGAACACATTTCGGTGATACCACCAAGATTTTGATCGCTCAGCGAATCAGTTCGATCCAACATGCGGATAAAATTCTACTATTAAATAAAGGGAAAATGATTGGTTATGGCACTCATGAAGAGTTACTAACTGAAAATCCAACCTATCAAGAAATCTATCAGGGACAGACAGGAGGGCAAGCCATTGAAGAATAGAGGCTCACGCAAAGGTACACTGCTGCGTTTATGGGGATATTTGTATCAATTCAAATGGCTGCTGTTTTTAGCTGTCGTCTTGACGATTGCCAGTAACCTATTTGCTTTAGTCGGTCCCCTATTGTCTGGGTACGCGATTGATGCGATCCAGATTGGCAAAGGCAATGTCGCCTTTCAAAAAGTTTTCTTCTATTGTAGTTGGATGGTAGTTTTCTATGCGGCTTCCGCAATTTTAAGCTACGGGATCAAACGATTGATGATCTTTCTGAGTCAAAAAATCGCGTTTCGTTTACGGAAAGATTTGTTTGAGAAAATCGTTTCGTTGCCCGTTGGTTATTTTGACCAGCACCAAACCGGTGACATCGTCAGTCGGATGAGCTACGATATCGATACGATTAACACTTCATTGGCCAGTGACTCCGTTCAGGTTTTGAGTAGTCTGGTCACGGTTATCGGCTCCTTTGTTATGATGCTGGTAATCTCGCCAGTGATGGTGACGATCTTTTTAGTTACTGTTCCCGCGTCGATTTTATTGACCCGTTACTTAACCAATAAGTTCCAGCCTTTGTTTAGACAACGTTCTGCCAAGCTTGGTGAATTAAATGGTCTGACTGAAGAACTGCTATCCGGTGAACAAACCACCAAGGTCTATCATCAAGAGAAAACAACGATCACCCGCTTTGGCAAGAAGAATGAAGAAGCCATGACTGCTTATTACAATGCAGAATATTACGGCAGTATGACTGGTCCTTCTGTCAACTTCATAAATAATGTTTCATTGTCATTGATCAGTATCTTAGGTGCCTTTTTATTCCTGTTTGGTCACTTAACATTAGGAAAGCTTTCCTCATTTGTATTGTATTCACGAAAATTCTCCGGTCCGATCAATGAATTAGCAAATATTTTCAGTGACCTGCAATCGTCTATTGCCGCGGCTGAACGAATCTTCAAACTATTAGATGAAGACCCTGAAGTTCAAGACGTAAAAAATGCTCATGTCTTTGAAAAAGTTCATGGAGACGTACGCTTTGACCATGTTTCCTTCGGCTATCAAGCAGATCAACCGGTCATCAAAGATTTATCCTTTGATATTTCTGCCGGTAGCGTTGTTGCCATTGTTGGTCCTACCGGTGCCGGAAAAACCACAATCGTGAATTTGCTGATGCGTTTTTATGATCCGGATAGCGGTGCAATCTACTTGGATGGACAAAATATCAAAGAAGCGACTCGCAGCAGTCTGCGAAAGCAATATGCGATGGTCCTACAGGATACTTGGCTCTTTACGGGAACGATTTTTGAGAATCTGACCTATGGAAATGAAGATGCCACGTTAGAAGAAGTGATCAAAGCGACAAAAGCCGCTCACATTCACGATTTCATTGCACAACTGCCAAAGGGCTACGACACGGTGATGACCGAAGACGGTTTAGCAATCTCACAAGGACAAAAGCAATTACTGACAATTGCCCGGGCAATGCTTTTGAATGCCGAATTATTGATTCTCGATGAAGCAACGTCGAATGTTGATACACAGACCGAATTGCAGATTCAAGAAGCGATGGGTCGTTTAATGGTGAACAAAACCTCCTTCATCATTGCTCACCGCCTCTCGACCATTCGTGAAGCTGACTTGATCTTAGTCGTCAATGATGGCAATATTGTCGAACAAGGCAATCATGAAGAGCTGCTAGCTAAACAAGGACGCTATTATCAACTGCATCAAGCCCAATTCGAAAATTAAAAAGACTAGAGTCTCCACGATTTTTTCGTGGGTGCTCTAGTCTTATTTTTTATTTTCGGCAATTTGCTGAACCGCCTCTACAAAGCGTTCTGGTTCGTTGATCCAAGGATTGTGGCCGGAGTGTTCAAACCAAATGATTTCCTTGTTGGGAGCGTCCAATTTTTGATAGTAATCTTCAGTTAAGCTAAGTGGCGCATTGATATCGTGCTTCCCTAATAGAAAATAGACGGGAACATCTAATGTTGAGTACTCCTTCCGCAAATCTACATTGTACAGTTGCGGATACACATGATTGAAGGTTTGCAGAATGCCTCGCAGATAATTGACCTTATCCAAGATGCCATACTCTTTCGCCGCAAGATCCCGCATCGTTTGGAAGCCGCCATTTTGAATCTCAGGATTTCCTGCCATCTTTTGACTGAGATAGTTGAGATAGGTCGCGCTTTTGGTGGTAACAGAATTTCCGTGATAAGGCGGTTCGCCATTTTTTCTTAGCGTATCCACGACCTTTTGATCTCCATTCTCTTTTGCCAGCTTCATCGCCAGCGCGTAATCGATTTTCTCCGTTTCTTCAAAGGCTACCATTTGTCCGGTGCCTATAAAGGTATGGTAAAGCCCCGGTTGTTCTTTTACCATAAAAATTCCTAGTGCACTCCCCCACGATTCTCCTAGCAGATAAAGCTTTTCCTGTTTGAACTCTTTTAACAACGAACGAACCAAAGCCGTTCCATCTTCAACGTAAATTTCAGGGGCCAACTTTTTCCGCGGGATCGCTGAGTAGGATTTTCCCGAACCAGGCTGTTCCCAGTTAACTACGATAAAATCCTTTTCTAATTTTGCAAGTTCATAACGTGTAGCTGCCAGCTGTGATCCCCCCGGACCGCCCGCTAAAAATAGAAGTACTGGCTTGCTGCGGTCTTCTCCTCGAATGCTGATCCATTCCTTACGACCATTCAATTCAACCTTCCGCAACTCTGCGATACTATTCTCCTTAGCGATTTTCGGTGTCGATGCCGTCAGCTGAGTGAACATTATTAAGACAATTCCTAAAACCAGAACTATCAACATCCCTAACAAACTTCTTCTCACTCCTTTTGTTGCAAATAGGACCTGTCTTCCGCGAAATCGATTAAACAAATAAAGCACCCCTTTGATCAGTAATCCTACACTGAACAAAACAAGTACTAACACACTGATGATAAATACACCTAACACTAACAAAATAACTCCTCCTTCGTTTTTGACCATCGTTCAACAATTTCATCATAACAACTTTTTGAACGATGGTCAACTTAATATGCTATACTATTTTTGGAGGTCGATGTGATGAGTAAACGAGAGTTAATTTTAGATGCCTTGCAGGAACTGCTTTACGAAGGAACTGCCGGTACTGCTTCTGTTCAGGATATTGCCACAAAAGCGGGGATCGCAAAAGGTGGTCTCTACTATTATTACAAAAGTAAAGAGGAAGTCTTAGATGCCTTAGTTGAACGCCAATACAATCACGTGATTGAAACCTGTCGGATAAAATTAGCCACTGTCGAGGCTCCGGCCTTAGAAAAAATAAAGCTCTTACTGTATTTTTATCGCAACACCGCTGTCGATCAAACAGTTGATAGTGCGTTGCACGAACCGCAAAATGCCGCAATCCATCAGAAATCAATGGCCTTTATCATGGGACGTCTGGCGCCAATCGTTGGTGAAATTTTGCAGCAAGGAGTCGAAGAAAACGTCTTTGTCTGTGAACATCCCGAACAGCTAGCGGAAATTTTACTGTCGCCGATTATTTTTTTACTCGATCCCGGGTTATTTACTTGGACCGATCAAGAAGTACAAATGAAGCTAACGGCTTTAGCACGAATGCTAGAGGCTAGTCTTCAGGCTCCGATCAATTCATTTGCTTTTTTGTATGAGAATTGGACAACTCAGCGGTTAAATAAAAAAAGTTGAAGGCAGTTCAGAATTATCTGCCTTCAACTTTTTAACTATTCAACATGTTTTCAACCATTTCTTTTCCGAGAAAGGTCTTCTCACCTAGTTCCTCCACAGTCATTCCATCAGCAGCCAAGCGCTTCACCATGACCGTCAGATCTTCTCCGACTTGGATTACATGCTTATCTGGATCATAAAAGCACGCAACCTTTTGCCCCCACTCCATCGTAGCGATGTCTCGTAAAAAATCTAACTCTTCTTCCTTTGTCCGCTCGATAAACCCATCAAAGTCCTTCGTTTCAAAATAGAACTCTACCGTATTATTCTGATAGTTGAATGACTCTTTCTCACAGCCGGTAAATCGAATCCACGATTCCTCCGTTTGTAATGACAAGCCGCCATTGAAGGTCACATTCTCGCCAAAATCAGAAACGATATCCACCTCTAAAAATTTACGATAGAATGCTTTTGACCGCTCCATATCCTTCACTACTAGCATAGGTCCCCGATATTCCATCACATTCCTCCATTCTTTTAAACCGTTTACATTATTGTATACTATATCACAAAAGACCGGCTTACTGCTTCTGTATAAACAAAAAATCTTGAAGCTTTTCCAGCTCCAAGATTTTTATCGTTAGTTTACTTCTGCATAACTAAGCTTTTTACCAGTCATTTCCTCATAATCCTTAACCATGATTTCCCAAGCTTTAGCGATATCTTCGTCTAAACCAAAGAGTCCGCTGCGACCAACGATGTAAATATCTGGCCCGGCTGCATCAATCCGTTTGAAAGATTTACGGTTAGAGGAACCATCCATTTCGATCACGTAATCGTAGCCTTTTTCTTCACGTAATTCGCGGAGAGCCACGATTTTATCTAAGGTGCTTTCAATAAAGCGTTGGCCAGCAAAGCCCGGATCAATCGTCATAATCGTGATCTTATCAACCAGCTCGATATAAGGGAAAATCGTTTCAATCGGTGTTTCAGGATTCAACACGATCCCAGCCTTCAAACCGGCGTCGTGAATTTGATCAATCAAACGAAAGGCTAAACCATCTAACACCTCTGCATGCATACAGATCCACTCACACTGCAAATCTACTAGCTGCTGTACCCAAAAACTTGGGTCTGTCACCATCAGATGCGCCGACATCGGCAACGTGGTGATTTTCCGCAATTCTTCAATGAACCAAGGAGATAAGGTAATGTTCGGCACATAATGCCCGTCCATAATATCAATATGATAGGAATCTACCTTGTCATTCAAAAAGGTGATTTGTTCTTTAAACTTATCTAAGTCCATCGTCATTAGTGATGGGGAAAATTCTACTTTTTTCATGTGTCGCCACTCTTTCCGGATTAAAAGATTTGAATATCTTCTAGGTTGATGTCCTCTTCTTCTTTTTCAACCTGCATCGCTGCATCTTCTTCTGTCACATTTTTCTTAATTACGGCTAAGACAACTGCTGTTACGACCACGTTGACTAAAATCGCAATCACACCTGCCCATGGTCTCGACATTGTCGGAATCATCAGCACACCACCAAACGGTACTGTCGCATCTGCGCCTAAGATCATTGTTGTTGCGCCACCAGCAAAACCACCGATAGCTGTTGCTACAACACCCCGCACGATGTCGTTCATAACTAACGGAATGACCCCTTCAACGATATTGATCACACCCATTGGAACCGCTGACTTCAAGGTTTCAACTTCTAATTTCGTGTAGATATTTTTGCCAAATAATTTTGCGATGAAGAAGGCTAAACCAAATCCAATTGGTGTTGCTGTATTCACTAACTGTAAAGCAGTAATCGGACCGTTCAATCCTTCTGCTTGCATCGTCAATACAAAAGCGAAAACCGTTTTGTTGATCGGACCGCCATAGTCAACACCACTTAACAGACCGATCACACCGCCAAATACTAATAACGAAGAATTGCCTAAACCATCCAAGAAGTTTGTTAATAATGATGTTAACGCTGCAATTGGTGCCCCAATGATATAGACCATGATCAACCCGCCGATGATCGAGGTTAAGAAGGGAATGATCAGTGTTGGCATTAACCCTTTTGCCCAATTCGGTAATTTCACATATTTTAAAATTGCTAATACTAGATAACCTGCTAAGTAACCGCCTAAGATTCCGCCGATAAAACCAGCGCCGATGGCATTTGCTGTCAAACCAATGATGAACCCAGGAGCGATCCCTGGTTTGCCGCCGATTGAATAGGAGATACCCGTCGCAATCACGACTGGCAGTAAGCCTAAGCCTTTACCGCCCATCGTTGCCAACGCATCCCAAATTGTAAATTCCCCTTGAACCAATGCATCCTGACTTGAACCGCCAAAGGCCATTCCGATGGCGATTAAGAAGCCGGCACCACAGACGATCGGAATCAAATAAGAGATCGCCGTCAATAAGTGTCCTTTAAGATTTAACTCTTTAATTTTTTTCATTTTTCTTCCTCCATTTAACTAAGCGAATGCTTCAACAACATCTTCTGGCTTTTTCGCCTGCAACAGATTGCCAACCACTTCATCGTTGCCTAGCTTTCTGGCAAACAGCGACAATAATTTCAAATGATTGGTCGCTCCGTCATTGTCATTACCCACCGCAAAGAGAATGATCCCCTTCACGCCTTTGCCATCTAAACTTTCCCAAGGAATTTCCTCTTGATTGATCCCGATCGCTACGCCGACCTTGTTGACATAGGCGCTTTTTCCATGAGGGATCGCGATATAATTTCCGATACCCGTTTGGCCTTCCGCCTCTCGTGCGTAAATGTCTTTGATAAACCCTTCTACTTCAGAGATATAGCCATTCCTCAGTAACTGATTCGCTAGATCGTTCAAGGCATCATCCTTGGTCTTAGCGGCCATATTGGTTTTGACGATGTCTAAATCCACAATGTCCTTTACTTCCATCTAAATTCCCCCTAAACCTTTTGAGCAACAACCTCTTGGGCTTTTTCAATCAATTTATTTGGTGACTTAACGGCGATTTCTGTCGGTACTTGAATGATTCGTTTGCCGTCAAAACGTTCTCTGCCGGAAATCTTTACATCGATTGCCAAGATTACGATATCCGCTTGATCAATCTCTTCTTGGGTTAATTCATTTTCGATCCCAATCGTACCTTGCGTCTCTACTTTCATTTCACAACCCGCTTTTTTTGCGGCATTTTCTAATTTTTCTTGTGCAATGTAGGTATGGGCAATCCCCACTGTACATGCTGCTACTCCAACGATTTTCATCATTTATTCCTCCTATAAAATATGGTAAATTGCCGTTTCATTTTCAAGGCTTAGTAATTGTTCGATAAAATCATCATCTGCTAAGCGCCGTGTGAATTGGGCAATTTTCTTCTTCATTACTTGACTCTCATTGCTCTTCAATAGAATAGTAATTATCAGCTGGACTGCTGATGTCTTCTCGTCAAAATCAATCGGTTCTGCTAAACGGATCAGTAGGACCTGACTTTGTTTGATCTTCGGGCTTTCTAAATGCGGCAAGATTACATGCTCCGCGATCATGGTATTCCCGACTTTTTCCCGCTGCTGCAACAGATCAATCAATTCTTCCGACTCAGCCGAATTAGCGAACTCTGCAATAAAACGTTGCACATGTGCTTTGTCTTTAAATGGCTGGTCCAAGAAAACTTGGAAAAAATTATCGTTCATCATAAATCGCCTCGATTTTCTTTTGTAGTCGGGTTTGATCATCTCGTGTGAACATCGCATTGACTAACAAGGATGGGATAGGGATCATATCGCTGACACTGATTGTGGTTAAAATCAAATCGATGCCTGGATATTTTTCCGTAAAATGCTTTGCATCCCTTGAAGCTACGACATCAACAATCTCCAACTCAGGAAATTTCTTTTCGATCTTGACTCGCAGCAGCTCTGAAGTACCGACACCTGTCGTACACATGATCACCGTACGAATTGGTAATTGGTTCGTTTCAATGATCCGTGCGAAATACAAAGTGATAAAGCCATTCTCGTCTTCGTTGATCTTCGGCAGTTCAAAATGCTGACTCACCTCATCAGAAACATCACTGACATCTGAAAAGATGGATTCATAGGTCATTTTAATCTGATCCAACAGACTATTTTTTACATGAATCCCATGTTCCAAGCGATTAAGCATAGGCTTGATGTGATTCGCTAAATCAAGAAAGATCGAATCGCCTTTCGCCGAGATATTCAGCCGCTGACTCATGCTATCCAGATAAGTATTGGTGATTTCCACGACCTTTGAAGAAAATTTTGTTACTTTACTTAACGATCCTTGCATCCGCGATGAAGCTAAGTATTGATAAAGATAATAAACCTCTGATTCTGGCAGCTCGTTGTGCAAATACTTTTCAACATTTTTAATCGCGGACTTAGCGACCTGATAAAGCGCCTTGTCTTGCTCCAAACGTTCCTGTTCCTTTTTAGAAAGCGGACTCATTTCTTCGTTCGGAAGTCTATGGACCTTGCGCAAACGGCTGATTAAAATATACAAATGAGAAAAAATATTGACATTATAGGGATACGGGATCGTTAATTGCAATTGCTTTTCAATCAACTTCAGCTGGTCTAAGATAAACAGCACATCATAATTATTGAAGTTCAGTTCTGAATGATTCTTTAAATCATCGATTTCAATGATATTGTGCACCTGAATCAAATCAGCAATCGCTCGCCGCAGATTCGCCTCTTTCCCTAAAATTGCCAACGTCCGCTGCTTGCGTTCCAATTTCAACTCGTAACGCTGCAGGTGTTCAGCGATCACTTGCTCATCACTGAAAATGACGGACTCGCCAACATAATAATCTTCAAACAGGTCGTAAACATTTTTCGCATTCGGCGATGATAGCAGTAGTTCCTCCATCACACGATTTCTACGCTCCTGAGGAGAATATTGACTGCGCTGACTGGGTTGAATGTTTGCTTGGCTGATATATTTTTCGTAGTTTAATTTGTAGCCTCGCCCCTTTTCTGACTGGATCAAGCCCTCACCATGTGTTTCATTGATTTTTTTGATTAGGCGATAAATTGTTTTTGGCGAAGTTTCTAGATGCTCCGCCAATTCCTCGGACGTGATATAATCATGTCGTTTCGTTAGAAGTAGTAACAGCCGTTGTTCACGATTTTTCTTTGCTCCCATGGCTATCAACCTCCCCTTCTTGTTTTTATCATAACCTGTCAGAAAGAAAACGCTTCACTCGTTTTTGACCGTTGCAACGGACAAAAAATAAAGCGTCTCACGTTTATTATAGTCAGGAAGCACTCCTAAAGCAGAAAATATTCGAATCCTTCACAAAAATTATCCGCGTTCGTCCGCATATCCAGAAAAAAGGCTTCACGGATTCTTTTTAAAGCCAGACTCACAGTAGTATCCTAGTTAAAGGCTAGCGAAAAAAAACGTGAGGAATCCCCTCACGTTTTCTTCAATCCTATTCACTTACCAGCCACCAGAAGCGCCACCGCCGCCGGATGAACCGCCGCCGAAGGACCCCCATGAGGAGCCACCACCTGATCCGCTATTATTATTATCGGACCAATTATCAGAGTTATAATTCGATGCTAGATAAGCCGTTGTCAGGATATCGCCGTTACCAGAGTATAACGTATCGCCGATTAATATCCGACCGAACATTTTCTTTTCTGCAGAAGGATTTCGCAACAATCTTCCTTGAACGATCGCACGATTGACACCTTTTACTGACATTCCAATCAGCAAACCGCTTAATAAAATGTGGTAGAGTTCCGTATGTTTAACAACCCGTTGCATCTCATCGTCACCAGTAATCGAAGTAGTTTCCGTTTGATACTTTTTATAGTTTTCTTTGAGAAAAACACGAGCCCTCAATAAATTTACTACTAATAATAGACTGACAAAGACCAGCAAGCCTAAAACTACTACTCCTGTCCAGTGGAAGAACATCAATTTTGTCCGCTGACTTTCGACGTTTTTAATTTGCGAATCCACTAAAGCCGTCTTCGTATTCATAATTCCGAATACTTCATCCACAACCTGGCTGACCCCTGTATCGTAATCCTCATCCTTGAAGGCATCCACTACATCATCATTATTAATAATGTCATCGGCTTTACCATCAGGAATCAGACCTTCTAAACCATAGCCAACTTCTAAACGAAATTCTCGTTCGTCCAAGGCGATTAAATATAAAACACCATTGTCTTCATTCCTATCCCCAATACCTAATTGGTTGAAGATCTTATTGGCATACGATTCAATATCTTCTCCACGGGGCAATTCCGGGATCGTAACCACTTCTAATTGCGCACCATTGGTACTTGCTGCTAATTGTTTGTTTAGTTGATAAATTTTTTCCTTCATTTTCTGACTCAGCATATTAGCGTTGTCAGAAACAAAGATATTGTTCTTATTAATGGTCAAATGACCATCCGTTTCTTCAATTGCCACATCGTAGTTGTTGGCTTTCTTCGGATATTCTTTCAAGTTAGCCAAATTATCATTTAGAGCTGTTTTGAAAGATTTGTTAACTGTCACTTTTTTACCAGACAAAATGTCTTCTCGTTCCTGATTCAACTTCGTCAATTGCTGATCATAGGACACCTTTTTATCTCCATAGCCATTACTCGTAAAGAGATTAAATAAGCCGAACCCGCTGACTAGCAATACAACAATTAAAATTAGGGAAAAGACTCCATTACGTTTACGTACCTTGCGATAGTTCTCAACAACCTCCTGATGGAGCCGTTCCCCTGAAGCACGCTGTTCCCTCTTCATTTTTTCTCACCCATTCTTATTCAAAACTGACGTCTGGGACTTCTTTCGCACCTTCATCAGCCTTAAAGTTCGCCTTTTTATCAAATCCTAATACCTTCGCTGCCATATTTCTAGGGAATCGAACCAAGCTTTGGTTATAGTCATTGACTTGTTCGATATAGTTTTTCCGTTCAACAGAGATTCGATTTTCTGTACCCTCTAGCTGGACCATCAAGGTTTTTACATTTTCATTAGAAGCTAGTGTTGGATAGCTTTCTTGAATCACGTTCACCATCGTACCTAAGCTTTGATCAATTTGATTGTTTGCGTCATTTTTTTCCGATGGTGTCTTGGCATTGTTGTATGTCTTCCGTGCATCAGTAATTTCTTTAACGAGCTTTTCTTCATGGTTCATACTACCTTTGACACTGTTTACTAAATTTGGAATCAAATCTGCCCGGCGTTGCATCACATTTTCCACCTGCGACCATTTTGCGTCCACATCGTTTTCTGCTGAAGCCAATGAGTTATATGTCGTTACCAAGTATGCTCCGATTGCCAGAGCGATCACGACAATCCCAACAATGATACCTGAACCTCTTCGTTTCATTTTTATCCCAACCTTTTTCTGATTTATTTGTTATTTGTGATTGAGCTAATTATAGCATTCGGGTAGGGGCGCGCCTCAGACTTTCGACTGATTTTTTAGCTCAACGGTTGACAAAAAATCCTCCCGATTTTTTCCTTCATATATAGTACGAGAAAAAGTATTTAAGCTTTTTCTTTAAAGCCTTCGAAAGCGTTTGATTTTTAGTTAAGATACACTGGTCGGGCTTCGATATATCCTCGATACCCCTGTGGTTCTAATTGAATCCGTGGTCCCTCTTTTTCTGCCCATTGACAATTATTTATACTAGGATCATATGTATCGATCTGCTCCATCACTGCTTCAATTGCTTCATCAAAACGTACTTCATCATACGGATCACCTTGAAATAGCAGCATCGTACAAGCAGACAGTTCAATTACATCAAAGCCCTCTGGAATAAGCCCTTGATAATCAAGCGGGACTTCTACACCTTGAGCATAAACGGATGTTTCTTCCGTTCGCATGCTTTCCGGTAGCCAAAGTCCTACTGGTTCATACAATGCCTCTTTGATACTGGCAAGAATTCCCCAGACATCACAACCGACTTCCTGTGCATATTCGATATAGGTTTTAGCTTTCTTGCCCCGCAATAAAATCAGCTTACGAGCGGGAAACTCAATGAGTCGAACATGTAGATTCTTCGATAATGGCGGTAAATCACTGCGTTCCTCGCCCATTAAATAGTAGCTTTCCACAGGATATGGGGTAAATAACGGGATTGGCGGTGTCTTCTTTTGATATGCCTTCGGAGTAACACCGAACTGTTTACGAAAAGCTCGTGTAAAGCCTTCATGAGAATCAAAGACAAAATCCAAAGCAACATCCACCACTCGCAGATCCTCATCACGCAAAACCAAAGCCGCCTTGGATAACCGCAGCTTGCGAATGTATTCAAACGGTGATTTATCCGTGTATTCCTTAAACATTTTGGCACAATGCCATGGCGAATAGCCGGCCTGCTGTGCCAAAGCATGTAGCGTGATCTCTTCATCTAAATGTCTTTCAATAAATGTCTGCATGCGAGTAACCGCCGCAGTATGCTCCAAGTTTGCCATAATACCACCTAGTATCTGTCAAATAATCCGACAAGTGCACAAGGAAGGTCAAGAAATCCTCCCGCTGCTCTCCTATACTTATGGTATCAACTAAAAGGATCTCAGTCCAACTTTTCCCAGTTTAATTAATGCAAAAGGAATGGCAGGTGAAACGAGATGGCATTACGGTCAAACAGTATAGTTGGATGACATACGGCTTGACAATCAGATTTATTTTTCTGGAAGAAAAATAAATACTTTAAAAGGAAAAGGAGTGTTCCAAAATGGAAATTATCAAAAACAGCTTAGTACGTCACATGGAAAAATTATGTCAGGAAATCGGTCCTCGAGCGACTGGATCGGCAGGAAATAAAGCAGCAGTTGACTACGCAGCGGAGACGTTTCGTTCTTTAGGCTATGAGGTTCGATTGCAGGAGTTTCCTTGTATGGATTGGCAAAATAATGGCGCAGAACTAATTGTTGATGGTCAAACAGTGGAAGTAGCGGCTGCGGAATATGCGATGCCTTGTAATGTCAGCGGCGAGTTGGTTTGTGTCCAAACGATCCAAGAATTAGCAGCAGCGGATTTAACCAATAAGATTTGTGTTATGTATGGAGAGCTTTGCAAAGAACCGATTATGCCTAAAAGTATGGTCTTTTGGAATGCCGAAGAGCACCAAGCAATTATTCGGGAATTAGAACAAAAACAGCCATTAGCTGTGATTACTGTTAGTTTTCTTGAGGAGGTTCCAGTCCCGATTATCCAAGATGGCGACTTCAATGTTCCATGTGGAACAGTCAAAGGTGCTCTTTTATCTTCGCTGTTAAATAGAAAAACCGCTAACTTACGTCTGATGACAGAGCGTAAACCAGCCACTGCCGCAAACGTGATTGCTACTTTCGGCAAAGGAAAAAAGCTTGCTTACTCTGCTCATATCGACACGAAGCCTACCACATCGGGTGCGTTAGACAACGGTACCGGAGTCGCAGTTCTACTGACGTTAGCTGAACAATTGATCCAAAACGAATTAGACAATCAACTTGAATTTGTTTTGTTTAATGGTGAAGACTACTATTCAATGCCCGGGGAAATGATGTTTATGGAACAATCGTTAAACCACCCTGAAGAATATGAATTCGCCATTAACGTAGACGGTGCCGGGATGCAAAATAGTACGATATCCTACTCCCTTTACGAATGTCCAGATCAACTAACCGAACAGCTGGAAAACTTTACGACGGATTATTCCACCATCAAAAAAGTCGAACCTTGGCCAATGGGCGATCATATGTTGTTTGCCGGAGTAGGAATCCCGGCGGTCGCGATCACTTCAACACAAATCTATCTATTGATGGAAGCGGTCATGCATACACCAAAAGATAACTTATCGATCGTCGACTTTCAGCGTTTAGAAGAAACCGTCATTTTCTTGAACAATCTGACCACAGCACAAATGAAGTAACTAAAAAGCAGTCTACCGCTTACCGGTAGGCTGTCTTTTGTGTCTTTCCGATTAATCGGCTCATTAAAAAACTGTAACAATTCTTCTCATTATGAAGGGCCTTGCCGTTCATTTATTGCTGCTTACTCCATTCGTAAATGAATTCCCCACATTTCACAATATCATCAGAAGCGCTGGTTTTTCGTCGGATGAGATAAAAATTCCGCTTGTAGCTTTCGTCCAATCTCTGATGTGAAATTCCTTCAACCGCTCGTTCCGAAACTAATGAACAGCCAAAGCCTTGCTTCAATAAGCCCACAATCACTTCATTATTTTGGATTTCCATGACTGGACTGTCTATATCCTTTTCCTCCAAAAATCGTTTTGTGTAATAATAGACTCCGGATGTATTTTCTCTCACCAGCCATGGACCCTTTTCTAGATTCCCTGCTAAAACTAACTGATCCTCCATCAATGAAAAACGCTTAATAGTAGGAGCAGACAAAGGCTTCTCGATAAATCCCAGATCTACTGTATGATGCTCTACCGCTTGTAAAACCTCTAAAGAGTTCATCATTTGAACACTAAAACGAATATGCGGAAATTCCTGCTGCAATTGGATTAGAAGTGACGGCAAGACATAAGTGGCAAATGTATGGGAAGCCCCAATCACGCAACGAATAATCTGTTGTTGATTGGTTTGAACAGCTTGATATAAATTTTCCCAATCGTTCATTAAATCAACGGCCCGTTCATATAAAATATCTGCTTGCGGTGTTACTAACACTTCTTTTCTTCCGCTACGGATAAATAATTGTGTTCCAAATTCATTTTCTAATTGCTTGATTTGGGCTGAGACAGTTGGCTGGGAAATAAATAAAATCTCTGATGCTTTAGAAAAGTTTTTCGTTTCATAAACTACTTTGAACGTTTCTAACCATTTGAACATCGCAATCACTTCCATTATTTTTTTCTATTTAAGGTATTATATCAATAAATTATAATAATGGAAGATATCGGTTATAATTTATCATGCAAATGAAATACCAATGAAAATCAATTGATTTTTTACGTAAGAAAAGCTTTTTAATAACAAGAACTATCTAATTTTCGGGTGGTTTCACTTGCCCAATAAGTAGTTACCCTTCAATTTTATAAGAAAGAGGTCTAACGATGTTTACAAATTTTTATACTAAAACAAAACCGATTTTACCTGGTTTAAGCTTGTCCATAGGAGTAGCAATCATTGCAAAACTATTCGCTTTGTTTTTACCTAAGCTTGGTGGTGCCACTTTAGCCATCCTATTAGGAATCATTTTGGGAAATACCTTCTTTAAACAACCGGATCTAGCCGCTGGGACGAAGTTCTCAGAAAGCAAATTACTAGAATATTCGGTGGTACTGCTTGGGCTCACCGTCACCTTCCAAACGATTGGAGAAATGGGCATCAAAGGATTGATTTTTATCCTGCTAATCATGACTACCGTTATCATCGGTGCTTATTGGATCGGTCGTAAACTTGGGTTTAATGAAAAAATGGCTTTGATGATGGCTGGTGGAAATGCCGTTTGCGGTTCATCAGCGATTGGTGCGATTGCACCGGCGATTGAAGCAAACGATGAGGAAAAAGGTCAAATTATTACCCTTGTTAATTTACTAGGAACAGTAATGATGTTGACACTCCCCTTTTTAGGAATGTCACTTTTCGGAGATACGTTATTAAGTAAAAGTGCCTTACTTGGCGGAACGTTGCAATCGGTGGGACAAGTTGTTGCTGGCGCTAGCTTGGTTAATCCTGAAACAGTGAAATACTCTATGCTCTTTAAAATAACACGGATCATTTTCTTAGTCGTAGTCGTTTTCTTGTTCGAACGCAAAGCACAAAAAGATGGACTAAAGACAACTAAAGGATCAAAGAAAAAATTCCCGATCCCCTGGTATGTTACTAGCTTTTTGATTTTCTGTATCATCAATAGTTTCTTTTCACTGCCGCCAATCTTTAGCGATGGTGCGCATTTCATCAGTACTTGGTTTGAAACGACTGCTTTGGCCGCAATCGGATTGCGCCTAGACTTCAGAAAATTTTTAAAAGAAGGCCCACGCTTTTTACTTTACGGACTATCGGTTGGCGCTGTTCAAACCATTGCTGCCTTACTATTTATTTTTATTTTACATATTTAATCTAAATAGCAACGATTCGTGTACCGTGTGCCTCAGATAGATTTAATTGGGCAAGAACATAATCCACATTATCAAAACGAATGCCTGCCCCTGGTAAAATAATGATTCGTCGGTTGGCATGATCGATCAACTTTATTAAATGGGGAATATTATCAATAATGGTGTTATCAGCCGGTCCACCATGGGTCAAAATGCGCTTAACACCATGGTCTGCTAACCAATCAATTGCTTTAAACTGATTTTCGATACTTAATTCGTCAAAAGCCATGTGGAATGTAACGTCTAGATTCCCCGCTTGATCTAATAGTATCTGGATCAGCTCTTCATCCAGCCATCCTTCTTTCAGACAGCCAAATACGATACCCTCTGCCTGCAATGCTTGGCATATCTCTATATCTGCTTTCATGATTGCTGCCTCTGCTTCATCATATTCGAAGTCCCTGCCTCTTGGTCTGATCATTACCATGGTAGGGACATTTTTTCTTTTCGTATAAGAAAGAGTTTGCTTGATTACACCATAGCTGGGTGTGGTTCCGCCTTGTGCAAGGTTATCGCAAAGCTCAATTCTGCCAGCACCCGCGGCAATGGCTTGGGGAATGTATTCAAAATTTTCAGCACAAAATTCTTTAATCATTTTGTATCTCCTTTTTCTTACTTTATTTTCAAAACGTTTATCATCTAATTAAACCTCTCAATCAGCAACTTATCTTGATAATTTATTGTTTCCTTTCTTGTCAGCCACCCCGATTAAAGTTGATCTGATATTCTTTTTTAAATTGCTTTTTCTTCGATGGCTCTCATAAATCGAGCCATTCCTACTTTTAAAATATCCAATGGACAGCCGAAATTTATCCGAATATAATCACCGTCACCCTCTTCAAAAATCGTCCCTTCATGCACATCAACACCATACTGATTTTTCAGAACCATTCTAATCTCATCAGAATCAGCGCATGGACTATCGATGATCCTCAACCATGCGAGATAGGAGCCCTCAGATTTGATTAGTTCAACCCGCTCAATTCCAGCAATAAGTTGTTCAAGATAATGATAGTTTTCTTCTAAGTGCTCAATCAGCTCGTTTAACCACGCAAGCGCTTGTTCAGGATGACTATATATAGTATTTAACATTTCTATTGCAAATAGATCTAAGTCATTTAACCCATTCAATTTAAAAACGAATTCCATTCTTCTCTTTATTTCAGGATTTCTAGTAATGGTATAAGAAGCCTTTATTCCTGCAACATTGAACGTTTTTGCTGGGGAAGAAAGAACGATTATTTTTTCTTCAGGCTCACAGTTTCGTAAAACAGAATGGAAGGTATGGCCTTTAAAGATAAGATCTCCATGGATTTCATCAGAAATTAGATATAGTTTTTTCGTTTGTACTAGTTGCTTTATTTCACTTAATTCTTGTTCATTCCAAACACGCCCTACTGGATTATGAGGGTTACACAGAACGACGGCTTCAATCTTCTGATCATCAGTCAAGAACTGCCTTGTTCGTTCAATATCAACCTGATAATTGCCATCCCTATTTAAAAGCGGTACTTCGATCACTTCAATTCCACAATTTTTCGCGATAGTCATCAATGGCGGATAGATTGGTGTAAACAATAAAAGCTTTCCTTCTGTTGTTATAAATGTTTCCAAAATTACGCGATAGCTGTGTAAAACACTGGTTGAAAAAAGAATGTCCGCTTCATCAACTTTACAATTATAATGTTCTTCATACCAGCTACTAATTCCTTCATTTATTTCTTTAGAAATGTCCGTATATCCAAAATAGTCCGCTTTTACTCTATTGATTAAATGTTCTGCTAAAAACTCTGGTGACTTAAAATCCATATCGGCAATCCAAAAAGGAAGAATATCCTTTGTTCCATACCGTGACCATTTCTTTGAATAGGTCTGCTTTCTAATCTCTGCAATTGCCTTCATTGACTAACTCCAATCATGTACTTAGTTTTTCAAGATTGACCCAAAATTCTAAAAAGGCCTCAAACTTGAAAAAGACAAGTTTAAGACCTAACTTCTTAAATGTGGAAGATCCGATCAGCATAGTTGTTCTCTATTTCTAAATTCCGTTCATGCCCGCCATCAACATTGGCACTCATATATACCGGCGGTTCAAAGCCTTTTTCCACCATGATCTTGATTGCTTCATACATTGTTTGCTGCAAAAGTAATGTCGCTGCAAAGGAAGAGGTTCCACAAACTTTTGTTTCTAAACCTTCGATTTCTAATGCCGCATCACCAAATCCTGAGTGATTATCTAGTACAACATCTGCAAATTCGTATAACATTTTTCCGCTATGATGACGCGAAGTCGTTGCTTTCGAAATATCCAAAGCAGTAACAACGATCAGTTTATTGCCACGCTTTTTGACTTCTTCCGCAATTTCAATAGCCATTGGATTTCTGCCTGAATTTGAGATCAAGAAGAAGATATCATTAGGATCAACCATTACTTTATGCATCAAAGTTTTCCCAACACCTGCACACTGTTCATACATGCCGCCAGCCGGGTCCATGATTGTTTTTGATGTGATTAGCCCACCCGCACGTCCACTGATTTCAATCGCCGCTGCATAAGAATGTCCACTACCAAACGCTTGAGTGATTCCTCCGTTCATAATTCCTTCGGCTACAATCTCAGCCGCTTTAGAAATGTTTTCCCCTTCGTTTTCCTCAATAATTTGCGTTATTCGTTTACATTCTTCAAAAAATTCTAATGTCATTTTTCTTTCCCCTTTTTCATTCTGATATATTATTTTTCATTGCAAACTACGTACCATTTAACCTAGAATTCTAAGATTGTAGAAAACAATCGATAGTACCATAACTAACAGAATAGCTTTTGTTGATGTCATCCCCTTTTTACCTAACAGCCAATAAACGAGAGCGACCAAGCAGGCTGGAATAAGGGCCGGCATGATTTGATCAAGAATCTCTTGCAATTTCATCGTAACCTCGCCAGACTTATAGACGAAAGAGACATTTGCGGTAATAACAGTTGGAATAAGAGCTCCGACAACTGTCACCCCTAATAAAATTGCCGCATCTGTTAGCGCATTAAGCTTATCGCTGAATTCATTGACCAACTTCAGCCCCTGCTTGTAGCCGAATGGAAGGAAGGTAAATCTGGCGATACAAACGGCAATATTTACCAATAACCAAATGATTACCCCTGTTACATTGCCTTTTTGTCCCATGTAAGCCGCGATCGATCCTAAAACCGTCGGTAGTAGAACCCCAAAGATCGTGTCACCGACTCCAGCGAATGGCCCCATCAAGCCGGTTTTGATCCCGGTAATAACTTCTTTCGATTCGAAGCCTTCCTGTTCTTCAATCGCCAAGTCCATCCCGACAATAAAGTGTCCCATCATGGGATTACAGTTGAAGAATTGGTTGTGGGTCTCCAGCATTTCTTTTAACTGTTCTTTGTTATCTCTATATTTCTTCTCTAGGAAAGGTAGCATCGTGTAAATATAGCCAGTAGACATCATACGTTCATAATTCCAACAAATTTGGCTTCCTAACATCCAGCGATAACTCGCTCGAAAAAGGTCTTTTTTAGTGATAATATTATTCTTCGTATTCTCCATCTTCATAACCTCCTAAAGTGATCGTTGCATTAGCCGCTGCCACTGTCGCGGTCTCAACGTTCTTATCCTCACCAGCTTTATGATTGAAATGATTGATCGCTAGTGCAAAACCGACTAAAGCCACACCCAGCATAGGGACCTTTAAGTAAGCCGCGAGGAAAAAGCCAGCAATCAAGTAGGCAATATATTTATTCGTGGGAAGATACTTCAACAGAACAGCGATCCCGACTACCGGAAGCAAGCCTCCTGCTACCTTCAATCCGCCCATTAGCCAATCAGGCATATCATTGACGATCACATCAACTACTTTTTGTCCAAAAATGAGCATGATCCCTACTGGAATAGCACGAGATAAGCCCCAAGGAAACATTCCTAAAACCGTATTTCTTGCAATTCCTTTTGTATCTAACTCTTCGATGTTTTTATCAATTCTGTGTAAGAAGAACGTGTTGGCAAAACGAGCTAGGACATCTAATTGAACCATCAGCAGCCCTACTGGAACCGCAATCGCTAATGCAAACTCGATCCCTTTACCAGAGATATGCGCAAAGGCTGTACCAACGATCGCCCCGGTCGTGAAATCCGGAACGGAAGCGCCTCCATAAGTTCCCACCCCAAGAACCATTAGTTGCAAGGTAGCTCCGATTGTCAATCCTAAAGTAACATCCCCAACGATCAATCCGGCAATGGTCCCTACGATTACCGGAAACTGCATTCCGATGACTAACGTTAAGTTGTCCAAAATACAAAAGAACGAAAAAATGATTAAAATAGCAATTTGCCAAGTAGCTAGCTCCATATTAATTCTCCTCTCTCAACAATTTCATAAAATCGCTTTTGTCCTCATTAGGTACCATCTGGGCGACTAATTTCACACCCTTCTCATTTAGATGTTTGAACGCTTCAATATCTTCAGGTGTAACACCAATTGATTTTGCGACTTGTTTTGAGCCTTTTTTGGCTGACATGTTCCCAATGTTTATCTCTTCCAACATCACGCCATTGTCCACTAACTCAACGAGCGTTGCTGGATTTTTGACGATCAGAAAAACTCTTTGATCATCGTATTGTCCATTAGTTATTCGAGCAGAAGCTCCTTTTGTGGTCAAAATACTGAGCTTGACTGAGTTGGGCTTAGCCATCTTGAGAACATCTTTTTCCATCTCATTTTTAACGACTACATTATCGACTACCATGATCCGATTTACTTTTAAGTGATTCGTCCACATTGTTGCTACCTGTCCGTGGATCAAGCGTTCATCGATTCGAACATTCACGATCATTTTCCTCGCCTCCAATTTCTATAATTCCTTGATAGATTCCTTTGCACCAATCAAACTATTCTCGATACTTTCCCCCATGACCAGACTGAGCATCATTGATAGATTCAATCCCGTAAATACCCGTATCCCGTTACTATTCTTTTTGGTCAACAGAGCCGCATTTGCTGGACTGCCTCCAGGAATATCACAATAGATTGATACCTCATCCTCAGCAAATGCTATCCGTTTATTGTATTGCTCGATAATATCTGTCACAGACATCTCTTCTGTAAAATCAATCGAGAAGATATTGTCCTGCTTTCCTGCAATCATCTCTACACTATTTTTTATCGTTTCCCCGTACTTGCCATGTCCACATAAAAGAATCATCTTCTCACCTTCCTAGACAGATGCCACAGTGACATCAAAGTAGTTATATTTTTTATATGACAGAATAAATTCAATTAACTTGTTATCGGTTGAAAATGTTTTTTGCGTCATGAGTACAACTGGCTCTGAGTCAGACAACTTCAGTAGTTTTTTTACATCATCAGGAACAGGAAATAAAATTTTGAAATTTTCTTCAAACTTGGCATTAAATAAATTAATATTTTTCTTCTCGCGAACCGTGTCATAGATCGATTTCAGCTGTTCCTTAGAAGCTCCCTGGATGTAATTTGAATCAATATAGGTCACTGCCAGTTGAATCGCTTCGTTCCGCGCATACTTCAATCGCGTAATTTTCTGAACTTCGATACCTTCATCAAACTCACCAAGAATTTCTGAAGTCAACTCATTTTGAACAGAAATGACCTCTGTGTGCTCATCGCTGCGATCGTAATATTTATAGTCATTCTCGAAGTATCGTACAGTTGATCCTCTAAGTGCTTTCGTAACAAAGGTACCTTTTCCTTGGATTCTGTGAACGTATCCTTCAGAAACAAGTTCATTTAGCGCTTTGACTACCGTTGTGGAACTGACGTTGTATTTACTCTTCAAATCGGCTTCACTAGAAATTTTTTGTCCGGGTTGAAATTCCTTCGATAAGATTCGTTTGACGATATCTTGTTTTATTTCTTCATATTTTGCTATGGCCATGATTTAGCTCCTCCTATCTACTTAACACGTTAACCTGTTAACACGTCCATAATAGCACCTCGAAAAACCTATTGCAAGCGTTTTCTTAAAATTGATTTTTTCCTTATTTTAGAAAATGAAGCCTAATGACTATTTCACCAACATAAAAAAGCCTTCCAATTATTGATAGGAAGGCTTTAAACGTATTTATTAAATTGACGTTTACTCAACAACCGCAATAATCTCAACTTCTACCAACGCATCCTTCGGCAAGTTTGCGACACCCACACAAGAACGACTGGGTTTTTCCTTATCAAAAAAGCTAGCATAAATTTGGTTAAATGCTGCAAAATCAGACATGTTTTTCAAGAAGCAAGTCGTTTTTACTACCTTGTCGTAATCTGCTCCAACAGCCTTCAATACCCCGCCGACATTTCGTAATACTTGATACGTTTGGTCTTCAATCGTTTCTCCGACTAATTCTCCGCTTACTGGATCTAACGCGATCTGACCAGAAGCATACAGCATGCCGTTTACAACTTTTGCTTGGACATATGGTCCAATTGCTTGTGGTGCCTCCGTTGTTTCCACCGTATAGATTGATTTTTCTTGAAAGTTCACTTCTGTTACGTTATTTTCCAATTGCTCCACTCCTTTTTTTTCATTACAATTAACCAACAAATCATTCAACCGAAACAAGACTATTACTCTGCTAAACTGAAAAAAGCATCTCACCGATTGGTGGGATGCTTGGAGAATCCCACTCAACAAATGTCAAACAGGACTTCAAACTGTTTTTCCAAAACAGATTTCAAGTCCTCAGTCTAATAATAATGATCATTTGTCTAGTAGTCGTCGCGTTCATAGAAATTCTCCTTTTAAAATTAAATTTAAATGGCATTTAAATTAATTTATGATTGTAATGATAACGGAGGTTCCATTTATTGTCAATGAGTTTAAAGAATTTTCTGACATTTCTATCTCACATTTTTGTAAGAAGATTGTTCGCTCAATAAATGGATGGATGGAAAAAATTTCGTTATCCTCTTGTTAAGAAAGAGAGGATTTTTTTATGAATAAAGGGATGAATGGTTTCCAGTTAAAAGTTTTAGGGGTCGTGACCATGGTACTCGATCACATTGCGGAGTTTTTTCTATTTTTAGGAGTGCCCATGTGGTTTCATTGGATTGGTCGAATCGCCGCACCAATTTTTCTTTTTGAAAGTTCAGAAGGTTTTGTCCACACCCGTAATCGAAAAAAATATATGTTTCGTTTATTAGCCGGTTTTTGGCTGATGGGAATTATCAATATGATTTTGAATCGCTATTTTGCGGTTGGAGACGCAATCGTTATTAATAATATTTTTGGCACGTTATTCTTAGGTACTGTCTACATGCAAGCATGCGAATATATTAAAGACCGTAAAGTGGCTAAGGGAGTAATTTGGTTCCTTGTTCCAACCCTATTAAGTGTTTTGACAATCGGCCTGTTGTCTAGCGGATTACTTGATTCTAAATTCGGCATGCTTTTTTTCCAAGCATTTAATTTACTTGTACCAACACTATTGTTAACTGAAGGCGGAATTCTATTTGTTTTATTAGCAGTTCTATTCTATCTTTTCCACGGCAAGAAATTTTTACAGGTTGCAGCACTTGTTGTCATTGCGTTACTAACCCTGATTTTCGGTGGCGGTATACAGCATGCGTTTATGATGAATTACCAATGGATGATGATGTTTTCAGCAATTCCAATCATTTTATACAATGGTGAAAAAGGTCGCAGTATGCGGAATTTCTTCTATATTTTCTATCCCGCACACATTGCAATTTTTGCCATTATCAGCTTTTTGATCCAACGCTAGACTTGACCTTCTCCATAAAAAGCTTTAAAATGCTTTTTGTGAATAAATCGTACAGATAACACGTAATGCGTGTCGAGAGAGAGGCGGTTTCTATTAATTTAGAAACCACCTCTCTTTTTGTCAGTTCTGCTTTTTGCAGTAAATAAATACAAGCAGATTCATAACCAAAAGCGTTGAGCAGTTTAGCAGAATGCTATGCGCAATGAAAGAAGTGCCTGCCATTAAAGCTGCTTCTTACTCTGGCAAAATAAATAATGGAGACGCCCGAATTTAAAGTTATTTGTCGAATTAAAGTGAGGTTATTATATGAAAGAAAAGAAAATCCATTTATTACTAGCTGTCCTTGCCACTGGGATCATGTCCTTTGCCGGAGTCTTAATCGAAACCGCCATGAACGTGACCTTCCCCACTCTGATCAAGCAGTTCGGAATATCCACCGGGATGGTGCAGTGGGTCACGACCATTTATCTCTTAGTCATCTCTATTATGGTGCCTTTTTCCAATTATCTATTGAAAAATTTTTCGATTCGAAAATTGTTTATCATCGCGAATCTTTTTTTCATTGCTGGATTGATGACAGATTTGTGGTCTCCTTCTTACAGTATTTTGTTAATTGGACGCTTATTGCAAGGGATTAGTACCGGAATTGCGTTACCCTTGATGTTCCACATTATCTTAAATTTCACCCCTATGCATAAGCGCGGAACGATGATGGGTGTGGGCACACTGACAACGTCCATTGCTCCAGCAATCGGACCAACCTATGGCGGTATTATGACTGCAAGTCTTTCTTGGCATGCGATCTTCTTATTTTTATTACCTATCTTAGTGCTTTCACTAATCATTGGTCTTTATGCCATTCCAGAAATATCTGTCAAAAAAACTGGTGCATTAGATATTGTCAGTCTCATTGGCGTTGCATTGCTATTCAGCGGACTATTGATGTTCTTAAATCAAATTGGAAGTTTAGCGAGTCTACTTTCATTGGCAGTTGGTATCCTTGGCTTATTGATCTTCTATCGGCAAGCGACACGGGGAAAAAATCCATTAGTCCGAATCACTGTTTTGAAAAATAAAGTCTTCGTACTATTTTTGTGCGGTTTCTTAGTTTGTCAGTTCTTATTATTAGGCATTTCCTTTGTCTTGCCTAACTTCGTTCAAATCGTTTTAGGTAAAGACGCCTTTATTGCCGGCCTTGTCATGATGCCTGGTGCGGCTGTTGGGGCGATCTTAGCACCAATCTCTGGGCGTGTCTTGGATTCATTTGGTGCGAAAAAACCAATCTTACTAGGCTTAAGCTTTGCCACCATCGGCTGGATCGCGTTGACTCTGTTGTTACGCTCGCCGTTTTTACTTGGTTTCGTTGCAGGACATGTTTTTTATATGATCGGTATCGGTTTTTCTTACAGTAACCTAATGACCACGGGGATGAATTTACTATCTGAAGATGAGTACGGCGATGGAAATACGTTGTTCAATACCTTGCAGCAATTCTCTGGCGCGGTTGCCACCGCGATTGTTGCGACAATCATCAATTTAGCGCAGCAAGCCCAATCAGATTTCATCGCTGCCACCACTACAGGCTCGCAAATTTCACTGTTGTTCTTATTGGCTTTATTGCTTGCCGTCTTGATTGCTTGTTTGATTCATTTTCGTAAAGCAGCCACTCCTGCTTAATGTTAAAGTAACGGGCAAATGTTCGGCCGATACTCGCTAGTTTTTATATCAAATCCTGCTAAACTTAACTTATCAAGTTTGGAGGGATACATCATGACATTAGGAACGAATTTCTTCAATGCACGAAAAAAAAGAGGCTTGTCACAAGAAGAAGTCGCAGAAAAACTCGGTGTAAGCAGGCAGACGATTTCAAAATGGGAACTGGATGAAACTTTGCCTGATATTAACCAATCGAAGAAATTAGCCGTCACATACAAGGTTTCTTTGGATGAATTGATCGAATTTGATCCGGATCTTAACGATATTAAAGAAGTGATTGCCAAAACGAGTGAAGAAAAACAAGCGAAAGTCGATTGGACGAATGTCTGGGCGGAAAAATACCCCATCTTAGCGACTTATCAAACGGAAGTCGATTTGAATGACTACATCCCAAAAATAAAAGATATGCTTCTGCTTTTGAAAAGGAATTATGGCTATAACGATCAAGATACCTTTTTAGTCTTGAAAGATATTTTGGCTCAAATTTGGAAGGATACAGAAAAGCCGTGACGAGCGTTCGTCACGGTTTTTCTATTTACTCTTCACATTCGGCCATTTCATTTGACGTTTCTGTTGATTCACTCTTTTTCACTTGCACAATCAAGAGAATCGCTAACAATACAATCACGGCTCCAAAAATAGGTGTGTAGGCGATGCCCATTTTCCCAGTTACTTGCGCTCCCACTGTCGAACCTAGTGTGATCCCGATATTAAAGGCAGCAATATTAAACGCTGAAGCTAAAGTAATGTCTTGCGGCACATATTTCTCTGCTAACTGTACAACATACAATTGCAAGCCTGGTACATTCATGAAGGCAAACAGACCCAAGAGCAACGCCGCCAGCAAACCTAGAATATTGTTTCCAATCAAAGTAGTCGCAAATAAGAATACAAGAGCCGCCATTAAAAGACCAAACATTTTAATCAACGAAGCCAACGGTTTTTCATTGGCAAGCTGTCCACCAATCGTATTGCCGATCGCCACCATCACTCCGTAAACAATCAAAATAATGACAACAGCACTAGCTGAAAGTCCAAAGCCTTCTAAAATTGGCGACAAATACGTATAAGCCGCAAAGGTTCCACCATAACCAAAGGCAGTGATTAAGAAGGACATGACCAATGGTTTATTGGTAAAAATTCGAACAAAGCCCTTCAAGTCAACTTTACCGGGAATTGGCAACTGACGAGGCACTAAGAAGCTACTGGCAATTAAGCCTAACAGTCCAACCACTGCAATAAAGATAAAGGACATATTCCACGTGGTTTGTTGACCTATGAAAGTCCCCAACGGCACTCCGGTTACGGTCGCCACAGTCAAACCTGTAAACATGATGGCGATCGCACTAGCACGACGGGAAGGTTCTACGACATCCGCCGCGATCACGGTGGAAACCGACATAAAGATGCCATGAGCCAGCGCCGCTAAAATACGCCCCAGCAATAAAATCATAAAGGTCGGTGCAAAGGCTGCTAATAAGTTCCCACTAATAAACAGCAGCATGATCCCGATCATCAGATTGCGACGATTCCATTTTCCGGTTAACACCGTTAATAAAGGGGCTCCGATCGTGACGCCTAACGCGTATAAAGAAACGGTTAAACCGGCTTGAGCTAATGTGACATTGAAGCTTTTAACGATCATCGGCAAAAGCCCTACACTAATAAATTCTGTTGACCCGATCGCAAAGGCGTTGATTGCGAGAGCCAGTAACGTTAAGTTTGGTGAAATTTTCTTTTCCATGTTGTTCCTCCTTAGAATGGTTTCATGAACTCCTTCAGCTTGGCCAGTTCCACTTCGTGCTTCAGCCCGATTAGCGGATTGGTAGGCGTGACGACAATCAAAACCACTTTTCGCCCTTTTGAAAAATGGTTTCTTAAATAAACGTTCGCTCTGAGCGGTAAAGCTAGTTCATGAAACCAGCCATCAAAAAAGTATTTGTAACCTACGAGAAGATACTATATACTGTTGTTGACCTTTTGATAAGTACCCACTTTTTTGTACTATAGGTACCTTTCAGTAACTTTTGGATTATATCAAGGTTTTTTAGGAGGAAATTTATTTTGGAAAATCGTACATATATGATCGGTGTTGAAGCGACGATGGATGTCATTGGCGGAAAATGGAAACCAATTATTCTATGCAATCTGCGCCATGAACCCATGCGGCCTAGTGATTTGAAGCGCGGTATCACTGGTATTAGCCAGAAAATGCTGACGCAGCAGCTGCGTGAATTGGAAGAGGACAATATCATTGATCGCAAAGTCTATCAGCAAGTTCCGCCGAAAGTAGAATATTCATTAAGCAACTACGGCCGCAGTCTATCAGATATTTTGGATAGCCTGTGCAATTGGGGCGAACAGCATGTCGCTCATCTGCAAAAACAAGGACAGGCTATTTGCTTGAAAGCAAATTAAAAAGGAAGTTGAGGTGACCTCAACTTCCTTTTTATCTGATCAAAATGTCATCAGAAATCTCTGCCCAATGATTCGTTGGCCCGTGACCATGCCCAACGAAAATAGGTTGACTAATTGCGGCTTGAATAAATTTCTTTCCAATGATGATCGCTTCCTTCAAATCTTTCCCTTTTGCCAACTCAGCAGCGATACAAGCCGAAAAGGTATCGCCTGTTCCATGAGTATTGGCGGTCTCTACTCTCGGAGCGCTCATCCAGAAGCTTTCTCCTGATGCTAGTAAAACAAAATCAGCAGCCTCTTTATTTTGGCTATGCCCACCTTTAACAACAACGTTTTTCGTGCCCAAATTTTGCAGCTTCTTCGCCGCCTCGATCATCTCCTGATCCGTAACGATTCGCTGTCCGATGATCACCTCTGCCTCTGGTAAATTCGGAGTCACGATGGTAGCTAACGGCAATAGTTTCTCATTAATGGTTTTCACTGCATCATTTTGCAACAGGTGATGACCGCCTTTAGCCACCATCACAGGATCAACAATTAATGGTCCAAAATTGACTTGCTTCAATTTCTTCACGACAATTTCCACGCGTTCGACATCTGCCAGCATCCCGGTTTTTGCCGCACCAATCGTAAAATCCGCGGCTAGAGAATCAAACTGCTCTTCGATAAAACTACTGGGAATCGCCATACTATCCTGCACTCCGTAAGTATTTTGGGCTGTCAATGCTACGATGATACTCATACCAAAAGCTTTTCGAGCTTGAAACGTTTTTAAATCGGCTTGAATTCCAGCGCCACCGCCAGAATCAGAACCTGCGATCGTTACGACTTGTGGTGTTGAATTGATCATACATGTTCCTCCAATACCTCTGCTATTTTTCCCCTTAGAGCCTGAACTTTTTTACCAACATTTTCCGCTAACATGATCTCACTAACAATCGAAACACCATCAATCCCTGTTCCACGAAAATCAGATAGATTTTCTTCTTTGATACCGCCGATCGCAACACTTGGAATCGTCACTGCCTCATTAATCGCTTTTAGCGTCTCAATCGAAGTCAAAGCAGTGTCTTTTGTTTTTGTCGGGAAAATGGCACCAATCCCTAAATAATCCGCTCCTGCCTTTTCAGCCTCTAAGCCACGATCCACAGTTTTTGCTGATACCCCTAGAATTTTTTCTGTACCAATGAGCGAACGAACAATATCCACCGGCATCTCATCATCTCCGATGTGCACTCCTGCTGCGTCGACTGCCAAACAAATGTCAACACGATCATTAATAATTAAAGGAACATCGTAACGATCCGTAATAGCTTTTACCTTCAAAGCCAGCTCATAAAAAGCACCCGTCAACAAAGTCTTCTCTCGTAATTGAATTAATGTCACACCATTTTGACAGGCCTCTTCAATCACCGCTAAAAACTTCTCATCGCTAAAATCATACCGACCAGTCACTAAATATAAGGTTAAGTCCAATGCTTTTCCCGTCCTTTCACTTTTGTCCACCAGTTCTCCTCCATCAATATTGAAAGCTGATTCAACGTCTCTTGCCGGAAAGCGGCTAGACCAATCGTATCTCCTGCTTGCTCTCCGCAAAGATTAAAATAGCTAACCGCAGTTACAGCCGCATCAATCGCTTTCAATCCGCCGCCTAATAATGCTGCAATCAACGCACCTACAACATCGCCTGTACCGGTAAAACGATCCAACGCAGGCACGCCATTCGCTAAATGAAAAATACGTTCTTGATCGACGATAATATCTTGAGAACCTGTTGCTAGGAACGTGGTCTTCGGATAAAGAGCCGCTAACTTCTGCATAGCTTCCGATAATTCAGCGATTGCTTCTTCACTTTGATCTAGCTCACTACCATCCACTCCACGAGCCTGACTCGGCAGCCCGCAAAAATTCCGTAGTTCAGAAATATTGCCTTTTACTACTGTTGGATTTTCTGCCACCAACGAACGCCCTACTTGATTTCGAACCCTACTGACGCCATAACCGACCAAATCTACCACCGTTGGCTTATGAACGCTATTTGCTAGTTTGCTCGCTGCCAACAGACTGGTCCCACGTTCTTCCGACAGATGTCCGATATTCAGCAGCAACCCGTCTGTTTGTTGAAATAATTCCTCAAACTCGCGAGGATCAGAAGCCATGATCGGCTTTGCACCAACGTAAAGCAATGCATTTGCGACCGTTTCACAGGTCACTTCATTGGTTATACAATGAACTAACGGAGCATTTTCTAATGGAAATCCCTTTGAAATATTCGTTTTGATCATCCAAACATCCTTTCACTTGAAAACAACCGCTGCCAGCGTTTAAAAATCGTTGTTTCCTGCAATTTAACCAACACAACAAAAGCAATTGCCGAACCAATCAACGTTGCTCCGACAAATCTCGGAGTGTAAATCAACCAGTATAGCTCATTTTGACTCCCTGTAAACCAGACCATTACAGGATAGGATAAGAGCGAACCGATGATTCCTGTACCCACAATTTCACCCAGCATTGACCAAATCAGTCTTCCTCCTAAACGATAAAATAGACCAGCAAAAAATGCACCAAATACTGCACCCGTCAACGCTAAAGGCGGAATCCCCAACATCGTCATCCGTATCAATGCACAGACTAACGCCATGACTGTTCCGTAAAATGGTCCTAGCAACACTCCGGCGATAATGTTCATCACACTGGACATCGGCGCCATCCCTTCGATCCGCATCAAGGGAGACAACACAACATCTAATGCGATCATTAGAGCCAATAACGTCAACTTATGAATTTTACTTTTTTCCAAGACAAATAACTCCTTTCTACAAGAAACAAAAGGAGTAAAAGACAGAAAAACCCAACCAAAATAAAATGGTCGGGTACGATCAGTCAACTAGCTACATTTCCCTGCGACAGTTTTAACTGCATCAGGTTCCATGGGTATAATCTCAGCCAAAAAGCACCCCAAATGTTTCTCTTCAATTGATTGGAGTATAACATACTTTTTTTAATCCAACTAGCTTATAATGAGAAAAAAGGAGGACCTACTCATGCAAAAACCAGATTTTTCTGCCATCCATCACGTCGCTATCATCGTTTCAGACTATCAAAAGGCACGACATTTTTATGTAGATATTCTTGGTCTGCCAATCATTCGTGAAAATTTCCGACCAGAACGCCAAGATTATAAATTGGATTTACAGCTAAATGATGCGGAATTAGAGATCTTCGCTATTAAAAATCCACCAAAGCGTCCTAGCTTTCCAGAAGCAGCAGGCTTACGCCATCTTGCGTTTAAAACAACGGACATCGAAGCAACAGTCGCTTATTTAAATAGTCACGGTATTGATTGCGAGCCTTTGCGCACCGATGATTTTACTGGAGAGAAAATGACCTTTTTCTTTGATCCAGATGGCTTACCGTTGGAATTACATGAATAAAAAAAGCAGAAAATTCTGCTTTTTTTGCGACTTAGTATCGAATATCTACTCTTTTTCTACCGGATATTTAATCGCATTCTTCTTCAATTTCTCACTAATGATCTCGTCAATATCAAAGTCCAAATTATCTGCCATCATGTAAGAATAAATCAGTACATCCGCTAATTCTTCCTTCAACCGCTCCGTTTGCGTCCGCGCCTCTTCTGAATCTTTCCACTGAAAAAGCTCTAATAGTTCAGCCGCCTCCAAGCAGATCGACAAGGCTAAATCCTTCTCATTATGAAAAGGACGCCAGTTTCGTTCATCGCGAAATTGATTGATTTTTTCCATACTATTATTATCCATACTCAACCTTCTTTCGCTACTATTCTATCATAGTGGCCAAGTTCCGTTTTTCTTCAAGCTTACTGATCATTTCTTGTATCCAATGTGTACTTTGACTAGTTAAAAAAGGATCAATTACGACTACGGGATAATCATTCGGCAATCCTTCAGCTGAACCTGTAGTAATCAAGCAATCATAATTTTTCAACTCATAATGCAACTGAGCGATTCCTCCTGATAGATTCTCAAAATGATTGATTATGAAGTTTCCATAAATTGTATCAGAAATTTGTTTCGCTAAAAAGCTTTCTTCTGTAGGGGTCAAATCAGATAATAACAAAACTTTTAATAGTGGTTCTTGATTCGCCAACCATTCCATACACCTTTCTTCCATCGTAATCAGTAGATAGACATAGTTACGGACAAAATCTTCTTCCTGATATATCTCGTATTTCGCTACAAATCTTTTTACTAAATTCGTTATTTTTTCTACTCCGCGACTATACATTTTTGATGCTTCCGATAAAAACATAGTTCTGTTACGCCATAGTAAACAGACATATTGCCCTTGGGGATCATACATATAAAAATCATTTGATAAAACTGTCGCTAAGTCAATTCTGCTTTGTTTTTCTAATCGATAGCCTAGCATCTCATTGTATTCTTCCACGAGTTCATAATGACGCATAAATAGCTGCTGATAGTTTGCATTATCTGTCATAGCAAGTTCACGGTGTTGAAAGCTGAATACGATTGAATCAGAAAAAATTAACCACAGACCTTCCCTCACCATTTCTGGTGTTAATTCTAGATCTAAACCTTCTCGAACGGCTTGTCTTAGTTTCTTATACTCGATATCCATAGGCAAAAACAATCCTTCAGTCCGCAGCTCTCCTTTTGGATAACTATGACCATTTTTCACTCGCCAAATACTAATATAGAAATTATAAATCAAGCGCTTTTGAAAAACATATTTTTCATGAATTTGATTCACTCTGACAAACTCTTCTACATATTCTCCGATAATATGGTAGTGCTTCGTTGGTAATTTCGGCATCGAGCTTTCAAAAGCATTTTGTTTCTCACTGTAAAATCGATAATAAAAATTTCGGATTTCTCCTTCGTTTCCCTCTACTCGCAATGGCCGATAACATAACTCCATGCCCGCCAATGATAAGATTTTCTCTAGCTTTTTCAAATAACGCTGTGTATTGGAAGAACTGAGGTACAGTTTTTTAGCTAACGCAGTAATATTTTCGCACTCTTCATACAAAAGTTCTTCAATAATCTGGAATTCTGGACTAGTATTCAAAATATTCGCATATAAATTCCCTAGACTAACTCTTTTCCCCACATTCAATCGATAAATCCCTTTTGTTTTCGTAATTTGAAAACTAGGATATTCATCATTGATCAACTCAATATCATTTAATAAAATTGGCAGCGAACAATTCAGCTCGCTTAATAATTGATCGCTCGACCACCCCTCACGACGATAATAGAGTCGTTCTAATAATGCTAATCGCCGTTTGTTGCTTGTTCCTAAAACTGAACGAAAATCCATGATCATTCTCCTCTCAAAAGAACGACTTGCTAGTAAACTCTCCCCTTTAGCTGACCGTCATCATCCGCCATTTCTTCATAATTTTTGTACTTTGATAAAAAAATGAAAGGCTATTGATTAATAAATCATTTTCTCAGTAATTTTCCATTTTTAAAGTAAAAGAAATATCAAACACTTGAAATATTCTAATGTTGTTAACAAATAATAATATAAATAGATGGTGGTGGCAATTTTTAGTCAAAATCATTCAAAATACGTAATTAACAGATTGATTTTTTTAAGATGAAGAGGAAAAAGTAAAAAAATAGTGAATTCAAATCAAATTAAAAAACGTTAAAAGCAATTTTAAAGGCTATTTATTTGTTAATATCATCATTTTTGAGCATTTTTCGTTAAAAAATTCATCGATTATAGGTTATCCCAATTTTTTTCAAAAAATAAAAAAGCAAGGGCTAAAGTAAGGACCTGACACAATAACCTGAAACGAAATAGAATTACCTCTTTATTAACTCAACAAAAACTAGACTGCCGATCTCCGATAGAATTTCGGAAATCAGCAGCCTAGAAAAATATTTTTTATTACTGTCTCAATCTTTTAGGTCAGTTCTTAAAGACCATTTGTCTTTAATTATTTCTATTAATTCAGTGTTATAGTTATCCAATATAAAGGCTAATATTACATGATAAAAGTATAATCCCAGTACCAGTGATCAACAGTAAGAAACTGCCTTTTGATTATTAAGAATTCTTTGCCTCTAATCACTAACTGGAAGCCGTTTGTGCTCACATCAAGTTTTACATAATTTAACCTGATATTCGTACTCTCTAAAATTTTTAGTTAATCAGCGCTAGATAATGGTTTTGCCAAAATTTTTCAGTCACAACCTTCTCACCATCATCAAACTTAAATTCACCTTCCACTGGTACAACAATCTGCTCATCTGGCACATGGTAAAGCCGGCGTTGCCCCTTAATTGGAAACGGTTTGATACAACGAACATTCTCAAAAATCCATGCATAAGAATCGTCAGCCAATTTTTTTACATCGGTTAAATCAACAATACAAACAGCATAACCTGAAATGCAACCAGGAGTCTTGATAGCTGTCGAGCAGATTAATAAAGGTCCTCTATGATGGGTTGTCCATGATCGGTATTCCTCTTTCTTCTTTCCTAGTAGAATATCCATTACTGGCTCAGGATGAATCGAGATAGCTTTCAAATTGTTCGCCTCACTTTTCGCTTATTTATAGACTAGTTTATCACTTTATCCAAATTCTGATAAAAATAATTAATCGCTTTCATCTTTACTATCACGTTTAATTTTCTTAAAAATTTCCAGCCAAACGTCATCAAATACAATCACTTGAGTAGCAATCCTTTGATTTTCAACTCGATTCGTTACATTGTATAAAACGCGGGCTGCCGCTTCTTTGGGGTACTGATAAATGCCTGCGCTCAATACCGGTACTGCAAGTGTTTGTATATCATTTTCTCGTGCCAATTGGAAAACAGCTTCATAGGCTGAATACAATAATGTTTCTTCCTCATGTTGGCCATCAATATAACGTGGACCTACCGCATGGATTACATACTTTGCTGGTAAATCAAAAGCTGGCGTTATCACGGCTGTTCCCGTAGGAGTTCCACCAATCTTAGCCATCGCTTGCTTCAATTTTGGACCAGCTGCCTGATTTAAAGCGCCGTCTACACCTCCACCAGGAATTAGGGCTGTATTTGCGGCATTCACAATCGCGTCTACTCGATTAGCAAGACGAGAAATATCGCCTAATTTTACTTCGATCATAAAAACACTCCTTGATTTTTTAGATATGAAATATGCAATCGCTCCTTTCTATTATACCAAGCTAACAAGAATCGTGGGAATAATAGAACCTAGATCATTACCTGACTCCTTGAAATGAAAAAACGAGTGGCTAATCCTGTTAATTACTTGCAGAATCAGCCACCCTTTTATTTTTTTATCACAAATGACACTTAGAAAATTTCTTCATGCTGTCTTTCAAAATCAGCCAAAATCTCTCGAACCTCAGCGGTTGACTTCGTATTCATTAAGCTCACCCGCAAATCATTTGCACCGGGGAATCCCTTAACATAGATTTTAAAGAAACGATGCAATCCAACAATCGAACGAGGAACCTGCTCCGCGTACTTGTCTTGCAAATCAAGCTGTAATCGCAGCAAACCGATTAATTCTTTCGGCGAATGCTCTTGCGGTTCTTTCTCAAAGGCGTATGGATTCTTGAAAATCCCACGCCCGATCATCAAGCCGTCCACACCATATTTTTCAGCAAGCTCCAGACCCATCTGACGATCTAAAATGTCTCCATTAATAGTAATCAATGTCTGGGGCGCGATCTCATCCCGCAGCTCTACGATTCGAGGAATCAGCTCCCAATGCGCAGCCACCTTGCTCATCTCTTTGCGCGTCCGCATGTGAACCGAAAGATTCGCAATATCTTGCTTCAGTAAATGACTGATCCATTTCTCCATCTCAGCAGTGTCAGTAAAACCAAGCCGCGTCTTCACACTGACTGGTAGCCCACCCGCTTTGGCCGCTTCAATTAATTCTGCCGCAACCTCCGGACGTAAAATCAAGCCGCTGCCTTTGCCACGCTCCGCGACATTCGGTACCGGGCAACCCATATTCAAATCAATTCCTTTAAAGCCCATATCCGCCAATGCGATACTCATCTCACGGAAAAATTCTGGCTTATCTCCCCAGATATGCGCCACCATCGGCTGTTCATCCTCTGTGAAGGCCAATCGTCCACGAACACTTTCGATTCCATCCGGATGGCAAAAACTATCCGAATTCGTAAACTCCGTAAAGAAAACATCCGGTGCCCCCGCCTCTTTTACCACATGACGAAACACCACATCCGTCACATCTTCCATCGGTGCCAGTATAAAAAAGGGCTTTGGCAGCTCCGCCCAAAAATTATTATTCATTATGTATACTTCCTCCTAAACATCAAAACAACGTCATTATACTAAGATTTTAAGGCAGAAGCAAAAATACAAATTGCTGACTAATGAAAAAACTATCCTTAGTGCAAACTAAGGATAGGTAATTTCATTAATATGTTCTTTACTATCATACCAAAGCTCTTCTGGTGAATAGAAATCCGTACCATTTAGAACTACTTCACCCGACTCTTTGATTTCAAACTGCGAACCGATCCAATTATAGGAATTATATTTTCCAAACATCAATGGTCCACGTTTCCCCTTTCCTCTACTTGGAGAGAAAAGATCAATCATCCCCTCAAAAAGATGCGATCTTAGATATCGAATCTCATCATTATCAAAAGTAATCCGTAGAAATCCAGCCATATTTTCAACATTTACTGCTTTAGGCACCTTACCTTCAGGATATTTTTTAATCGCGATCGACTTGTCCATGTTCTCTTCTCCTTTGATTTTAGAAAAGAAAGAAGCCAAAAATGACGGTTTTGACTTTCCTAAAAGTTCATCCGTAGATATCTGAAAATAGTTGCTCAATCGAACCAGCATGTCCAAATCAGGATAACTTTTCTTTCTCTCCCACTTTGAAACAGCTTGCGGAGTCACATTTAGATAATCAGCCAAATCCTTTTGCGACATTTTTTTCGCTTCTCTCAACTCTTTGATTTTAGCTCCGATCTCTACCATGAATATACCCTCCAGTATTCTAACAAACAATAAACCTTCTGTTGAAATCATAAAATTTGTGCTCAACTATTAGTTGAATACTTAAATTTTACCATTTTCAGAAGGTTTAGCTAAATAATAGTCACTGTTGATTGATTCCTTAAAACAGCTGTTTAAAAAGCAATAGTTATTTCAATATATCGATCAATTCTTTTTTTGCTGCAGCTGAGGCCGGTAAATAACTAAAGCCTACTCCGATCAAAACCGAAGTCCCGATCGAAATGAATACCGTCATCATATCAGGGCGAACAGAAAACGGCAGTGCAAAGGACGCACCAAAAGCAATCAGAATACCTAAAATATAGCCGATAATACCGCCGCTTGCTGTTAAAACAATTCCTTCAAATAGAAATTGTAATTTGATTGATTTGGCATTTGCCCCAAGTGCACGCCGAATCCCGATTTCCTTTGTTCGTTCTGAGACCGAGATATACATCATATTCATTACACCCACACCCGCAATAAATAATGAAATAGCTGCTACTGCGCTGATAAAAAGAGTCATCTGATCTAGCATTGATCCTAGTTGTTTAATTTCAGAGCTTGGATCATAGCTTTGATATTCTCCTAGCGTTCGACTCTCACCATTCATGTTGAGCTGTTTTAATACCTTGGTCATTGCCGCTTCGTTATTCGCTTTCGCATTGAACTTAATAGCTAAAACGGAATGATCCTCTTTTTTTCCTAAATAGCGTGTGTACGTCTTTTTTGGAAAAAAGGCCAATGGTTCATAGTTTTGTGGTCCGATTTCACCCGAAGTATTTGCAGATACACCAACAACTGTAAAAACTTGACCATTTAAATCAAAGCCTTTATTCAATGCCGCTTCTTTTGAACCAAAAAGCTGTTTTGCTACAACCTCATCAAGAACGACAACCTTATTCAAGCTATCACTGTCCGCTGCATTCAACTGACGTCCGTTTAAAATAGATAAATTTGTTTCCTTCGTCGGATTAACGGTCATTGACAGCTTCGTATTCTTATCATAAAAATCAACTGTTGGATTACTATCTTTTTTCGTTGCTTTATAATAAGAAACATTCTTTACTTCCGGCAAGTTTGCAACCATATCTTTATCAGTCTGCGAGATACCGCTATTGTCACTGACCAAATTATCAAAATCATTGTATTTAATATTGATGTATTTTGTTTGTCCTGTTTCATCTGTACCAGTTGTCTCAGATAAAATGTTTCGTTTAAACCCATTTCCTAAAGCAACGATCATGATAACTGCGGCAATCCCAATAATGATACCCACCATTGTTAAGAAACTACGACGTTTATTTTTAAAAATGGAGCGAAAGGCGGTCCTCCAGAGTATGTACTTTCTCACGACTGCAGCACCTCCTCGATCATTTTCCCATCTCTGATTTTTAATAGCCGATCACAGTAAACAACTGTTTCAGGATCGTGTGTTACTAAAATAATTGTTACACCTTCATCGTTAAGCTGCTTGAATAGCTGCATGATTTCATCCGTTGTGTGGGTATCCAGTGCTCCGGTTGGTTCATCTGCAATAATAAAATTTGGCTGATTAATCAACGCTCGCGCTATTGCTACTCGCTGCTGCTGTCCACCAGATAATTGCTTAGGAAGCTGATCCAGTTTTTCTGATAATCCGACTCTTTTTAAGGCGTCCTTCACTTTCTTTTGTGTTTCATTATGTTTAGCCCCTTTATATAAAAGAGGCAACTCAACATTTTCAGCCACTGACAAATTTTCAATCAAACTAAAATTTTGAAAAACAAACCCTACAGAGCGATTGCGAATCTCAGATAATTCTTCATCCTTGAAATCTCCAATTTCACGTCCATTAAATAGATACCTTCCGTCAAAATGACGATCAATAAAACCTAAAAGATTAATCAATGTCGATTTTCCTGACCCAGAAGGTCCCATAATGGCGACAAACTCTCCTGCGGCAATTGAAAAATTGACATCTTCTAAAACAGTTAACTGTGTGTCCCCGGTCTCATAATATTTATACACATGCTCCAATTTAATCATTCGCAGCTACCTGAATTTCCGAACCGTCCTTTAGCTCATCATCTGGATTTTCAATGATTTTATCATTGGCTTTCAATCCTTTTTGTACTATATTATGCCCACTGACAGTTACTATTTGAATCGCTGTTTTCTTGACCTTGCCATTTACATATTTATAAACATATTGTTCATTTTTTGTTTTCTTTATCGCAGAATCAGGCAACAAAAGCTGCTTTTGCTGCAAAGTTACTAAAGTTGATAAATCATCTGTCCAAGGAAAGTCCCCTTCTACAATAAATTCGTAGGAAGCGACATTGCTGTTGTCCCCGCTAGTTGGTAACGCACTAGTAGCAATACTTTTAATCGTTCCGTCAACTTTTTTATCATTGCCGACCGTCGTTACTTGAACTGTTTGACCAGGCACCAATTTGTCTAAGTCATATTCCGTAACAATTCCTTTGACCTGCTTCTCTTTGCTAGATACCGTTACTACAGGAACTTCAGGACTACCTTTTCCTTTTTCATCCACCGAGGCAATCCCCGCAATTTCTGAACTGACTGTCGATGATGCTTGTTTCTGTTGTCCAGCTAATACATCTTTAGCCGATTGAACATCCTCATAAGCACTTTGTACTGCAAAACGTGATTGACTCAATTGATCATTCGCTGTTTGCAATTCTCCCTGCTGCTGTTTTAACTGTTCATTTAAAGCCGTCTTTTCTTCTTCTTTTGCTTGTGTCATTTTTTGCTGTGTATCATTGATTTGATTGGTAATTGTTTGTACTTGTCTTTCATTTGCCGCTACAGTCGCCTCTGCTTGTGAAGCATCTAATGAGCTTTTTTCTACCGCATGCCGCTGTGAGACTGTTTCATTTTCCACGGCTTCATTCTGATACTCAATTAATGGCGTTCCAATTGCGACCTCTTCACCGTTACTTACAGGAATATTTTTAATTCTCCCTTTATTTCCATCAAAAAAATAGAGCTGCTTCTTAAGTGGTTCCACTTTACCTTTAAGTTGTAACGGATCAGCTGCTTTTACTGTAAAGACATGATATGGCGATTCTTTCTTTTTAGAATTTAATGCAAAAAAGCCACATCCGGCTAACACTACACCGATCACTCCGACTAACATAAGCTTCGTTTTCTTCTTCATAAATTTCCTCCAAATAAACTTTCTATAGTCAGTTTACAAGGTCAGAAAATTTTTCAACATCGAATCAACATAGTATAAACTAACAAAAAAGTAATGCCGAAAAAGTTTCTAAGTCTTTTCATTTATAAAGCTAAATATACTCGTGAGACCGATGCGAACTTTTATAATTAACAACGAATTATAGGTTATGCGTTGATATCCAATTGTGTTTTATTTAAAAATTTAATTTATGAATTAAAAAAATTAAAAAGAAGGAAAAAATATTTAGTCTATTTTTGATACTGTAAGATTGCAGTAATAACAAAGAAATAAGGCGAATTTATTAATAGATGATTTTAACTAATCCCTAAATATTTATTCGCTGATAGGAGTGGTATTTATGGCAAGAATATTAATCATAACAAAAAATTTAATGGTTGAAAGAGATTTGCAAGCAATCCTACAACGTTCAAATGATGAAGTATATTGTTCTTGCGATTTATTAAATGATGCTCAATTTTTTCCACAAATTATCAAGTATTTCTCATTGGTCATTTTTAGTGACACTGTCTCTACTTTAGATATTTCGAAGTCTTATGCCTTCTTCAAGAAAAATGGTTTGTTTATTTTGAGAAAAGGAAATAAAGAAGATCTAACGAAGTCAGAATTTTCTCATTTGATCAATGTAATTGATGATTGGATTGAACCTGAAGCAACGGATATGGAGATCACGGAAAAAATTGCTAAACTCGCAAGTGAACAGGAACATACAGTTTTTGCTGCTGGAAAGAATCATAGCTTACAAAAAGAAAAGAACTCTGAGCTATTCTTTTTCAGTCTTTCTTCAAACGAAAAAAAATTATTGTACCATCTCTATGACTATCAAAAAGATGGGAAAGTGCTCTCTCGAGAAAAGATGTGCTCATTAATTTGGGAGACAGAAGCAACAAGATCCAATTTATGCCAGCTTTCTAACTTGGCCAATCGAATCAAAAAGAAACTAGCTATCTACCAGTTTCCTGATGGCGAATTGACCACGTCTTGGAATAAGGGATACTTTTTAGGTGACTTATTATTTAGTGAAATAGAAAAAAATATGAGTTAACTAAGTCTAAGAGGCTTGTAGAAAAAGTTGATTACTCACCTCATCTTCACCATAACAAATAGAAGGATGCTTATTTTATTAGGTTTAACAATATAAGGAGACAGTTCATTGATAGACAATTTTATAGAAAAAGATATCCTGCGCAGAGTTAAAATCACTTATGTACTATATGAATGTAGACAAATAAAAATAAACGAGCTGGCCACGAATATAAATACTAGCTTTAACACAATCAAAAGGGATTGTTATACGATCGCCTCTAAATTAGAAAACGACTTAGTTTCCTATAAAATATCCCGATCAGAATTATCCTTTCAATTTAAACCGGACACTAGCTGTTATGAGTTGGTTCGTAAATTATATTTAGATTCACTTTTTCTGAGAGTATGCTACCGATACCTTTTGGGAAAAAATAATTATACTTCAATCTCTGAGGATGAATTTATTTCAGTGACCAAAGTGTTCAATTTAAAAAAGAAGTCTGAGAGATATTTTCGGCAAAGTTTAGGACTCAATTCTGAAGGAGAAATTGACTTCGATAATAAATTGAAAATAAGGTATATTTTTTTAGCTATCTGGATGCGGGGAATTGGCATTAGTGAGCTTAATAAAAATCCGCTCTTCTTCCAATCTGAAAAAATTGCGCTTGCTATAAGTGAGCTTTTAAAAAACAGACTCAGTAAAAAAAGTCTGCTTTATCTGCAATACTCAATTTTTTTAAGTCTTACAAGAAGAGACACTCTAATGATAGAAGCCGAAACGATCGCGTTTTTGAAGACAGGAATTATTTTTAATAGCATCAACACTTGCTTTTTACAGCAAAACGTAGAGATGGATGATCAAAATTTAGCATTCATTTCTTTTGTTTATAAAAATTTGCCTTACAACCCAGAAAGCTACCGATTAATTGAAGTAGACTATCAATACTATCGTACACGTTTAATCAAAAGTCATCCTTCTGTTGTTCAGCTGATCAGAAATTTCGAGGCAGGATTCGAAATGAATCTACTCGGGGAAATGGAATTTGAAAAACCCTTGATGGATTTAGTCTATACCACCTCTTTCGGAATTAATGAGTTTTTACTTAACCAATACTTTTTTATAAACAGCAATGATTTCCATATAAAAGAAAAAGTAAGTAAAATCATATGTGCTTGGTTAAAAGAATACTTTTCAAATACTATCACCATGTCTGAATCAATCATTTTGCAGTTTTGTCAACAAGTCATGCCGCTTTTAAAAAAAGGTGAAAAAAAGAAGATTCCCATCATAATTGTTGCTAAAGATGAATACTCTCATATGTTGTTTAGGAACAATATTAACAAGATCATTTCAGAAAACTATTTTTTTATCAATGATGAGATTTATTATTCCATCGACGATATTCCTGAGTTATTTTTTAACATTCATTGTTTTATCGTTTGCGAACGTTGCTTACTAAATCAAGAGCGAAAATTTATTCTTCCAATCTCCATCAATAACTTGACCAACGATTTAAAAGATATCTCAAATTACATCTTCACATGCGTTTTGACAAAATAATTATACGCGACACTACTCCATCTGAAACGAAAATACTTTTAGAAAAAATGGACCTTTAAATAGAAAAAAGACACTTCCCAATTGGAAAGTGTCTTTGAATTTCTGTATAAACGAATTAACGTTTTGAGAACTGTGAAGCTTTACGAGCTTTCTTAAGACCTGGTTTGGTAGAAATGTCATTTAGATAGTTTTAAATGCTTTTATACCAAGTTTTTACACCCTGTCAACTTTGATCTAATATCAACCAAATTCAATAGGTTTTAGATGAATGGTGGGGATTCACACATAAAAAAAGCGAGTCATTGGTGTATAATATGATAGTTTTTAGTACTAGAAGCAACTATTTAATATACATAAAATTAATCATTTGCCTACAGATACCTTAAAGTGATCTTATCATTTTTTTCATCATAAATTATAAGTCTTTTTTCTTTAAACAAATTAGCAAGACTTAAATAATCATTTGGAACCGTCCTTTGACCTTTTTTATTAGAAATCATCGAGACTAATTTTTCTATATTTTGCTCATCCCTTTGAACTTCATTTAACAAATTGATACTTTCAATCACTAGCAAATCAACTTTTTCATTCTCAACAGATTTTTTCAAGAAAATAGAGATAAGATTTATCGAATACTCTATCGAAATTTCTTCATTGTGCAATAATTCAATTAAATATTTTTTTCTTAAAGTGTAATCTTCAAAATTATTTAACACTTGAATTACTTGTGCTTCATTCCAAGATAACATTTCAGAGTATAGCGTTTCTTTTTTCTCAGAAAATAGAAATTCTAGTATTTCTAAATTGCAAACACTAATATTTCCAAACGAATACTTAACTTTGTCCCACTTGTACAGTATTTGTAATTTTTCTATTGAAGATATTTCAGTTGTAGTTTCTAAGATATCATCATATTTTTTTACATATTTCTCAAACAACTCAGCATCCACATTCTCATTTTCAAAAAGAGCTCGATATACGGAGTGTTTAATTTGTTCATCTTGATCCATATCCTCAATGTTGTTGTACAATCGATAAAAATCAAAATCCCGATGTATTAATATTTCATCTATAATTTCGATCTGTTCTTTATCTTCAATAGAGATAGATTCACGTAAATACTGCAAATTTAAATATGAGTTTTCATATAGCATAGTGTATTTTGAAAAAATTATAAGTTTTGAAAAGCTCAAATTTAGATCATTCAATGAATGAAAAACTATTGGATTGAACTGACTCATAAATTGTAGCGCTTCATCAAAATCATTATCACTTAATTCACTAAACAAAAAGGATAAGATTGCCTTATCCCATCTTTTTTCTAAGCTAAAAGATAGATTTTCGTTTTTCTCTATATAGTCAAATAAACTAGTTTTGTTTTCTAAAGAATACTGTACATATGGTCCATAATCTTCTATTCGATTGTTTTCAAACTCAGAAAGAATGAACTCTACATTCTCAATACTATACTCATAGATATTACTCTCATATATACGTGACAACAGTGCATCATTCTTAATATCTGAAAGTAATTTCACCTTGATGTCTTTCTCTATTTTGTATGCTACGAAAACGATTACTGCACTATTCTCATCTAAATTCGGTGTAAATACGTTTAAGTTTCGGTTGAATTCTTCGAGCCACCTACTATTATCAAATTCTTCTTCTTCAAGAATGAGATTCTCATATTTATCTAGAATAAGATTTAAAAGTTCTAAGTATCCATTTTTTACTTTGTCAAAGATAAACATCAATGTTTCGTCTTCTGTCATATCAGCTATTTCGAGAATAATTAATTCTCTATACAACTCTTCCTTATAATCCGTTTCCAGCAATAAGAGACTATTTTTTAAAGAAATTCGAGATAATATACGTTTAGCATTATCACAGTTTATATCTACCCAATCAATTATCTGCTTAAGGCTATTAGAATTCTCTACTTGAGATATATTTTCAAAAAGGAAATTGACTTTGTCCACATCTTGTTCAAATTTTAAAAATTCATATATAAAGCCTTCCTCATTAACTGCATTAATTAATAATTTATTGGCTTTACTATTTAGTATCTTTTTTGTGTATATCCAACTAATAAGATAAACATTCAAACCATTATGATTTATGATTTTTTCTTCCTTCATTTTTGATAAGATCGTTGCTGGGTCATATAATTTCAGAGTATATAAATCTGTTCTATTTTCTAAAAGATTAAAGTTTTTAATAAAGGTTGCATCGTTAACCTCCAAATAGTTGTTTGAAATATATATATTATAGTCGTTCATATCTAAAATATTTTCAAGAATCCCTAATTTAACAAAATCTATATCTAGAAAATCTTTAATTGAAAAAACAAGCTTATTTGGATCGCTTTTTCTTCTATTTTCAACATCTTTGATAATTCCTTTAATTAATTCACTTTTATCAGAATAATACAAAGAAATAGTCTTTGAAATACTTTTATTACTAGAGAATACAGGAGTTTTACTTTTTCTTCTATATTCTTCCGAAGAAAAAATATAATCTATGTTGTTAGACTCAGTATCTTCTAATACATCATTCAATTTCATTACAGCTCCATATGAATTATACAAAATAGACTCACCATAATGAATACGAACATCTTGAATACCAGATTCCTGTTTTATCTCATTCCAAAGTTGTTCCAAAGTTGTAATACTTATATGAGTACTACCATTTTTTCTCGCACCGACAAGCAAGCATCTTGAAAAAAATTCTTCTTTCCGCTTCTTTTCTATATATTCATATTGATCCTTATTGTTATAAAGCTTTGTGATGAGATACATATCTTCAAATACATCATGTATTATTTCATAAAAATTGTAAAAACGACTTTTTAATATTGTAAAATAGAATAATTTTAAATCACTAAACTCTTCTTTATCACCAATATCTATAATTTCTTTCATAATTTGATAATCATTAACCACATCAATTAATACCCTAGGAGAACTGATATACTGAGAAATCATGAACAAATCTTCATCTTTCATAGATTCATCACTGACTATGTTAGGAAATGTCCTCTTTATGAATTCATAGCTGTTTTGATTATCCATAACCGGTGTAATGTTTACAGCAAAATCAAAAAATTTTGTTACATTATCCTTAAAGTCAGACTGATATATCTTATTTATATCTACTTTATCTTTCTTTGAATATTCTGAAAACAGGCTATTTCCAACTGCATAGACGAACTTATAAGAATTATTTTCATCACTACCATTAAGTAAATTATTTACTTCCCTTAACTGCTGAAAAATTTTTATATTTTCATACCTATCGATATCTTCAATTATAAGTAACAAATTTCTGTTTTTCCTTCTCAAAAGGTAGATCAGATATTCTAAATAATCAAATTCATCACTCTTTATGACATCTGTAAACTTTTCAAGTTCTGCATCAACAGTCGATGCAACATTAAATTTACTAATCTTGAATCCCGATAGAAGTTTTGGATATAAATAAAGTATGAATAGCACTACAATTGCTATCAACAGAAAATACTGTATAATTTTGAATATTTCTAGTGGAATCCCATAATTTAAAACATGGTTTACTACTGGTAACTTAGCTAATACCTCTGTATTCATGAAGAAAACAAGCAAAAAACAAAAAACAAATAGTGAGATAAAAGCTAACGATTTGCGATCAAGTTGTAATGATCTAAACTTTAAAATATTGTGCTCCAAATCTTTTTTTGGGTTTTGAACAATTTGCTTAATTATATTATTCAGTAAAATTAAACTATCTGTCTCATCATTTTTAAGTGTCAGTAAAGATATGTTTATCACGTCATATTTATTGTTATCTATTTCATTTTCTACATAGGTTCCAATAACCGTACTTTTACCAGTTCCATAATCACCTATAATACCTATATTATTGATTTCATTCTTTTCAGTAAAACAATAATCCAACGCCTTTTTATAAGTCTCGTAATTCTTTACTTCCTCTTTCTTATTTCTAGGTTTTAATGAAAAAAAATTCATTATCTCCTCTCCTCTTCTATAGGCACGTTTGCTAAATTCATAAGTGCTCTAAATCTGCATTTACAATACCAATTAGTATTGCAACTACATGGTAAGTATAAAGTAAATGATTAAAATATTTCTCCTTACCTAGCCTTAATATTTTCTAAACAAACAATATACCCTGCGAAATCCCCCCAGCGTTTTCTTTCTTCCGGCAATCTAAGCTTTTCCATCCAGTCTCCATTCAGCTCTAGTTGTTCTCCTCGTCTATAAAACGCCTTTAAATTGATCATGAACGTATTGTGAAGACTGCTTCTTAATTTATCCTTCTCTTGCTTTTCTTCTGTCGAAAAATAGTTCCAATTAGTTCTCATTTTAGAATAGGCTAAAGCTGAATTTACAACATCTTTCCACGATTCATGTAAAATATCGTCTTGATTCTCAAGTACCTTGAAGATTGAATTATAAATGTCTAATGAATCTTCAAATGATAATGAGTCTTCCTCTTTCAAGTATCTAATGTAATCAAACATGTAACTACCTCCTCATTTCTTTATAACCAACTATACATTTAACTTGATAGCCTTTTCAATAGTTTTTTTATAACACACTATATAAATAAGCCATCTCACAGCGAGACGGCTCTCTATCTCAATTAATTTCAATAAAATAGTCACCTACAACATCACCACTAGAATTAATCAAAAAATCTTTCCCCAGCTTTTCATAATCGATATAACTTAACAAACTACGTGGCACTTCATAATAGCCCAATGCCACCAAGGAATGCCCTACCTTCTCATATTTACTTAGATTTTCACTTCCACCTAAATGAATAATGTTCACTTCTTTTCCATCACAATCAGCGATATACTGAACCACTTCTTCTGGATAACTCATATAATCCCTCAATTCATCATATTTTTCAGCTAATCGCTGTGGAAAATCATATTCACCTATCGAAAATGGTGCATCATAATCAGTAATGAAGTATTCCTCATAAGATTCTCCATTTTCATCTATGAACTCATTTCCAACATAGATCGTCTTATACGCTGCTTCCAAGTCTTTTTCATCAAACGGAAAATGAAGATACACACCCAACAATACTCCTTCACGATATGCCCTTAAGTTCGTAAGATACAGCCAATGTTTACTGTAACCACCCACTCTTTTTCCATCCTGTCTTTGCATCATTTCTTGTGTTACAACAATTTTTTCCATGTCAATTCCGCCCTTCTGTTTTTGACCATCCATTTTGTTTCGAGCTGAGGCATCTTTAAGAACTTGATTTTGATTTAGTTTTCAAAAAGCCTCGTATCGATTTTGAGTGGAATGGTTCATTTTGCTTTTTCGCTGTCGGCGCAATTGACACAGCAATGTTCTTTTGTAATGGAAAGGGGCAAATTCATTTGAGCGGCTTTGCCCGACCCTTGCAATGGAAAAAGGTTATTGCTAAATTGCTTCTGCCGATACGAAAAAGTGAAAGGAATCCTTCATCAAAGCGCACGAATGGGAAACGAAATTTACGAATTAGCAGTTTTATGCAAAATAAAAAACCGCCAATATTGACGGTCTCTGCAATCTATTTTTGATCCAGTTTTATAATTCTTTCAATAATATTGAGTAGTTCATCTTTGTTCTTTGATAAAGATAGAGCGTGAATAACAGCAGCTTCTCTATTTGTTGTTGTTCCAAAAGAAAAGAAAGCTGGATAATCTTCATCAAGCGCTTCGATAATTTTTTCCAGAGTACTTATTTGAATGTTTGCAGACTTCCCACGTTCAATCCTACCCAAGTACGAAACATCAAAGCCTATTTTCTCAGCTAACTGTTCTTGAGTCATGTTTTTAGCAGTTCTGAGTTCTCTAATACGATTCGCTATTTCCTGTTCTAATTTCATAATGACTATCCCCTCTAAACTCTCTCAATCAAGATTAAAGGTATTTCATCATTTTAGTTAGAATCTATTAATCCTTTAATTAGATATAAAATAGACTAATAAGTCCTTTTTAAGGTATAATTACATTAGTTACTAATTAAAAAGGGAGTGCATACAATGAAGTCTAATAATGGGTATGTTGGGGGAAAAGAAGAAGTTCTAAACTATTTATACAAAAAGCAGAAACTTACCGCTGCCGTTCAGGATGCGAGGTATGAGTTATCTGTTGCCAAAAATAATTTTATAGAACTCAAAAGGAAATATAGAAAATACTTTGCATTGATGATCATCGTTCGCTTTTGTGTAGGTTTATTACTTCTTTCTAATAAGGTCCTGCTAGACATTTGGGGCGCAGTTTGGTTGATAGCGTTAATCGCATTAATTGTTTTGAGAGTGCGTGTCGGGAAACAAGCAAAGTTAGATATTCAAGCTGCAACGCAAAATTTATACAACGAACAAAATGATAATAATTATCTTGCAGGTATGAATGACTTCCCAAAAAAATTTTATTCTTACTGGACTATTGATCGTCTAATAAATCTGATAAAAGAAAATCGTGCCTTGACCCTTCAAGAAGCTTTTAATATTGCAGAGAATCAAGATTTCCAAAATGATCAATTAGCTTTACAGCAACAAAATCTTGCCGTTGCAAAATCAACAAACACAATGGCTTCTATATCAGCCGCAGCAAATGTTGGAACCTTTTTAAATACTCGTAAAAAATAGGAGGCAATCTATGAAGATGAAAAAGAAATCCTTAATCATTATTGCAGTAATCGTAATCATTGGTGTCATTGGCTTCTCACTATACAATAACTCAAAAAAATTGAAAGGCGAGTACACTGCTAAAGTCCATTTGCTTTTAATGGAGTCAGAAAGCTCGCTCATTTTTGATGGAGATACCGTCACAGAGAACACAAATGGTAAAGAAAAAAATAAAGGTATTTATGAAATTTCAGGTGATCAACTTCAAATAAAATTAGGCGATTACAATATGACTGCTGAACTTTCAAAAGATAAAAAATCATTTGTTATCAAATCGGCTGAAGGGTTGGCAGGTTTAGCGAATGGAACAAAGTACACGAAAGAAGGTAAATAGCATGAATAAGAAAAAAGGGATGGCTATTGCAATAATCGCTATCCTTGCTGTCTGCGGTGGATCATACGGTGTTGTCCATCATAACAACGAAGTACAAGCACAACAGAAACAAGAGGCTCTGATCAAGAAAGAAAAAGAAAATCTTGAGTCCGCTAAGTCTGCTGTCGATCAAGCTTATAAGACACGAGACAGCAAAGATATTGAAGCTGCAAATAAGGCGATTGATAAGCTATCTAACAGCCAAAAAGAAGAAAAAGCTAAACTTTCTAAAAGAATGACTACACTTGACGGCTTATTAAAACAACTATCTGAAATTAATTCAGCTCTCGAAAAAGCTAATAAATCAAAGACGGATACCAATATTAAATCAGTCCAAACATTACTCGACAAAGTCACTGATGACTATCTTAAAAATGATAAAAAGATAATACAAGACAAATTAAATACTTTAAAAGCGCAAATTGTGAAAGAGGATGAAAAGAAGAAAGCCGATGCAAAAGCGACAGAGGAAGCAAAAGTAAAAGAAGCGGCGCAAGCACAACAAACTCAGCAAGATCAAACTGCTCAACAAGCACCAAGCATAGATACAACTACAGCACAAAATAATCAGTCATCAGGTCAACCTGTCTATCAAGAGCAGCCGCAACAAAACTATCAGCAACCTGCTTATCAAGCACCCGCGGAACAACCAAATTATCAACAGCCTTCACAGCCAAATAATAATCAACAACCTGCTCAACAGACACCAACTAAACCTACTCCAAGTCAACCTAGCACGCCATCTCAACCAACAGGTCCAAATGGCGGGAATGGTACAGCAAACGGAGCCGGAATCGTCGATAGCCCCGGGGGGTGGGATACAGCCGGCAATGTAGGAATGGGCGAATGGCAATAATAGAAATTAACCCGATTCTCTCTGAGATCGAGTTTCTTTTTTCCATATAGATTTATCTACTAAAAAAACACGAAGCGACCTGCTCCGTGTTTTTGTCTTTACTTATGTACTTATTAACTAAAATCCTCTAAAAATTGAGACTCTGCCTTTTATTTTGCATACGCAAAATAAAAATAGTGAAGCTGCGCCCCATGCCCCATACAATTCATGAAAACTTTTTTTATTCTCAAATCCTTTCTCTAATTAAAAGCTAACTCAAAAAATATTTTTGTCAACTACATTTTTAATCATTTAATATTTTTTTATACTTTAGGGCTGGATTTGAGAATAAGTTCACTAAGACAGAAAGTCTAGTGGTAATAAGTCAAGATAATTTTTCAAAAGATTTTTAAAGGTAGTTAATTTTTGAAGCGCACTGAACTAAACCCGACCAAAATTAAAAATTTTTTCGGGTACTTCCAAGGATTAGCGTCA
>ENA-OQNO01000272-OQNO01000272.1-human-gut-metagenome-genome-assembly--contig:-NODE-272-length-56283-cov-7.252600_pt1 | contig 56283 bp, 52 predicted proteins | sample MGYA00242629_ERZ504880 | MGnify/ENA primary metagenome ERZ504880 (study PRJEB26092, sample SAMD00036377) | human gut metagenome | host: Homo sapiens | study: EMG produced TPA metagenomics assembly of... | reverse complement strand
ATATTTATAACGTGTATGTAAAGGGAACAATCGGAGGGTATCACTCAACGGCAATTGGAGGGATTACAGGAAAATACGTATCCGGAAAGCTTAAAGTGGCACGTTTTGAAGGCACGATTGGTAATTCGCAGCTAGGATCGATGGCGAGAGAAGGTACTTTTATCGGTACAAGGCAAGGTGCAGCCACTAATTTTGATTATATCGATGATGTAGCGTACCTATTTGCTGATTCTGAAAGCAAAATCAGCGCAAATGTGTGCGGATCAGAGATCCCGGATGATAATGATTATACTTACGATGCTCATATTGGATATTGGCATAATAGCGATCTTTACTTTACTTTAATGCAGGGCGGTACGAGTAAAAATATAACAGATCAGTATTTTTACGAGATATTAGAAGAGGGGATCCTTTCTATTATGGACGAGGAGGGGAATGGTCAGTATAGGGTTGACCATTTTGCGCCAAATTCAGTCGGCCGTCCGGTACGTGGCTATCTGGTTATCGTGAACCAGATTGATACAATTGCCAATGGACAGAATTTTTATGACATTGCCACATTGACGGCAAAAGGGGCATCCCAATATGCGAAAACCCTCGATAAAGAACATAGGGGGGCAGTAGCTGCAGGGGCGGTTGTCAATGTGAGTACAGCACCAAATAATACCGATACAGAAAAATTCCAAATGGAGGGAACCCCATACTATACAAATGCAGATGGGGCGAAAAAAGATACCACATATTCTGAGGCCAGCCATTGTTATACCTTTAAGATGCCGGAAGAAGATGTTGTGATCGATGCCATATACAAAAAGGTTGCTGTATCTATTCAGGTTCAGCCGGATACATACAATTTTGCAGTGACGCAAACAAGAACTGGGAACCGAAAATATCCGACTAAAATAACGGAAGTTAAAAACAAGGAAGGGAAGTTGATAGCCCGTTATATCAACGGCAGCTTAGATCAAGGGATGGAAGTACAGCCAGTAATGATCCAGGCGGTGATCGATGCAAACAACGATGTGTATGATAATCGCGTAAAATGGAGTATTGACGACGCGGATCTGATTACCCTTGCTCAAAATGATGATGAAGGATCAGATGGATATACTGCAAAATCTGCCAGCGTTACATTAAATCTTAATTCCAGATTCTTTGAGGATATTATTACAGATCTGGAGGGTAAACAGGCAGAAGAAAACTATCAATATAAGATTCCGAATACGATTTACGGCGCGGGCCATCAAAACGGAGGCATTGCGATCCTGACGGCAGCTACGCGGCCATCAACATCCTTTGAAGGGAAACCCTGTACAGCAAATTGCCGCATTAATGTAACGTTCCAGATAATTGATAATACGCTTGTGGCGGCAGAAGGTGCAGTATTAGATAAAATGACTTTGGAATATACCGTGACTCGTAGATTAACTGGAGATCGGTTATCCCCGCAGGAGTCTATTACTGTAACAGCTCCTCAGTCTTTAACTGCAACGTTTCTCCCGGATTACTTCTCAAAAGAGGAAGTGACCTGGAAGAGCAGCGATCCAGCCGTAATTGGAGTAAGCCAAGATAATGTAGCATATAGGGAGGCATCTGTATCCGCCTACAAGGATGCCAAATGGATTAAAGATATTATTGCGACAGATAATGGTGTTATATCAAATGACAGGTATGCGAGTGTATCTGGACATGGAGAGAGGCAAGCAATTATAAGCGTGGAAGGTAAGGACAAGCTGGGAAATCGTGCAACGGCCGATTGCCAAGTGACTGTACGGTACGTAACAGAGGATCAGACTGTTATAAAACCGGAAGCTGTCGAATTAGATCAAGCTACGCTAACATATGAGCTGTCATATGATAAGGCTGGAGATATTCGGTCGGAGACGATCAAAAAGAATGGGTTTGAACCGAAAAAGTTATCAGCTGTAGTATTGCCATATATAGAAGATACAGAGAGCCATCGGCCATATGATCGGACTGTAAAATGGAGTTCATCGGATCCAGCGGTACTATCTGTTGATGCTACCGGAAATCTTACGGTAATTGATGAGGCTCCATGGATGCAGGAAGCTATGGCGCAAGCTCCATATCAGGCGGCAAAAGAGATCTTTGTGACAGCTACGACAGCCGACGGAAAAAAGATTGCTTCATGTAAGGTTAATTTACAGTTCCAAGTAAATTGTATTGAAGTAGATCGAGAAAAGGAAAGTTATCGGATTGTACTTACGAAAAGTGGACGCCGATCGGCGCCGATCCTTACCTACACAGGCCAGGAATCAAAAAAATTAAAGGCGGCCATATATCCGGAAAGCTCGGATCTTAATTATGTAGTATGGATCTCGAAGGATCCGGAAGTAATAACGGTAGCAGCGGATGGCACCATAACGCCGGTGTTATTAGATGAAAATAATGAGTTAAAAGCTCAGTGGATAAAAGAAATATTACAGGAGTACCCCTACAGTGGCACAAAAACTGTAGAGGTGACGGCATCAACAACAGATGGAAAGATGAGTGATAGTGTAATAATCGATCTGGAATTTGTGGTAATTGACAATACATATTCTTCTGGGGGATCAGGCGGCGGATCCACCGGTGGCGGTGGAGGCGGCGGATCCACTGGTGTAACCCCGACAGGTAAAACTCAGAGTACGGGAGCACCGGCCGGCTCTGTAACTGGCAGTTGGACTCAGGCTGCTAATGGTAAGTGGCTCTTTGCTGCAGGTCGAACGTACGCTGATGAATGGGCTTATATTAATAATCCGTATGCGTCTGCAGGACAGCCGGCGGCATCCTGGTTCCGGTTTGACCCGGATGGATTTATGGTAGTTGGTTGGTACACGGACAATGATGGAAATATCTATTATTTGAATCCGATATCCGATGGGACTCAGGGACAGATGCTTACAGGCTGGCAGTATATTGATGGGGTCTGGTATTATTTTAATCCGGAGTCGGATGGAACAAGAGGGAAACTTCTAACAAATACCATAATCGGGGGATACCAGCTGAACGAGAAAGGCCAGTGGGTTGAAGAAGAGATTGTAACAACAAAATAAAAGAATCGGGTACCGTGTACATTGAAAACTTAATATTGACCGATAGTAAATAGTGCTGGCTGGGAGGGAACCCAGCCAGCAAGAAATTAATTACAAACAAATAAAAGTATGTTATACTAAAATTGGGTAGCCAATCTGCGGGTGGTTTTCCACTTCCTTTGCCTTACATCTGAATTTTACATAAGGATGAAAGGAGGTGGTGCGTGTGAGTACATATGAAGAATTAACATTAATTGTTAATGTTGCAATGTTGATTATTGCAATTTTAGTATATACAAACAGCAAAGGTACAAAAAAATAACCACCCCGCCTACCAAGCCGATGGTTATTTTTCCCTAGGAATTGGAAAGCCACTCTGTGGAGTTGGCTACCTTTTGTACCTTTAGATTAGCACATATTTTAAAAAAAGTCAAATTCGTAGCTAACGGTGAACATTACAGGTAGCTTTTTATTTTTCGTCGAAAAATTAAGAAATATGCTGATGGTTTGTAAGGAAAATGTCTTGCATAAACCTCTGAAAAGTAGTACAATAAACGTAAGAAGTTACGTTTTTTAAAAAGGGGGGCTGTCAATGTTTGTGGTAACAAATCGCGATCTTCAAATACACATGAAAGAGATCCGCGCAAAGGTAAACGAGGGCGAAGATGCCATATATCATAGTAAAGGCACGGATGATTTGGTGATTGTCTCGTTAAAGAGATATAATCAGATGTTGGCGATTTTAATGGAGCGTGAGACTGACATACGATCAGATGGAGCGGAGGAAATACGATGAAAAATGAATTTATATCGAGGAAGAAAAATTTTCAAGGCACGGAGGGATACATGGTTTCACAGATGATACAGGGAAAGCCAATGTGTGAACAGTTTGTTCCTGCAGACAACTATGAAGAATTCTGCAAATCAATAAATACAATACCTAGAGCCATGACTGTAAAATCTGATATACTAATGTGTACAACAAAACCTGAAAAGATTGAATGTTGTAGAGCATATTTCAACCAGATTCTGGAGGAGAAAGAGCCTCAGCGCACATTGCAGTTAGTTGATCTAATGAATGTTATGGAGCGCGAATTTGGAACGTTTCGTATCTATCCAACAGAGGACTTCATGGCCAGAGAGGAAGTCAAATTGTACCATGAAATATCTATGGCCAGAGATTTATAAACACCGATAGAGCAGAGGTGAGAACCGGGAGACCTTTGGCGCATCACCGGCGAGGGATTAGTAATCCGCCAGTTTCACAGGTTATGAGAGAATCCGAAATCAAAAATTCAAAAATTACTACAAAAGACTATCGGATTCCACCTGGTAGTCTTTTATTAATTTGTCGAAAACTGTCAATATTTGTAGAAATAAAAGGAAAGCACAGAATATATCCCTATGCTATACTTATTTTAAGTAATAAGTAGGGATTAAAAAAACAAACTGGAGGTTTTTGTATGGCAGTATGTTGTATTATAACCGGTGGGCTTTTCCTGGCATTTGGAATATATTTGTATCTTTGGCTAGACAGACGACATTTTTATCGAAGAAATGTGGCGGGATTGGAGGCATTTGGCACCTACCTCGATATGTGGAAAATTAAAATTAAAGAATATTTTCTAAAAGGTGTATGCGGTCTGTCAGTATTTTTTGGTATAGCCTTAATACTTATGGGGATCCTGGGGGCAATTTTTACATAAACTTAAAGAAAGGAAGAGGAGGATGAAAATGAAAAAATATATGTCTTTAATTGCGATTACAGCAGTAATGGTCGCGGGAGCAAGCATGAATTGTTATGCTGCAGGTTGGCAGCAAAACCAAAATGGTTGGTGGTGGCAGTATGATGATGCCAGCTGGCCGGCGGCGACCTGGCAATGGCTTGATGGAAACGGTGATGGCACCGCAGAATGTTATTATTTTGATGGAAATGGATATATGCTGGCCGGGACAACAACCCCGGATGGGTATCAGGTAGACAGCGAGGGAAGATGGATCATAGATGGTGTGATCCAAACAAAGAGCGTCACTGGTCAGAATATGGGATCTGGAACGACTGGATCCGGAGGCTCCGGAGGAGCTGGCAGCTCAACCGGGAACGGAAATAATCCGCATAAGGATAATCGGACAGTGACGGGCCGATACGATATTACAAGCAGCGGGGCCGCTCTGGATGATGCATATTACACCCCGATTGATTATACCGATGTAACCGCGATCAATGATCCAGATAAATATTGTGAGCTGATGAATTTATATATTAATGGGGATGATAGCCGGGGCGCTGGCGATAACTGGCGTGTAGATTGGAATAAACCTGTTTCAGAAAACGGGCAATCTAATATATATTACTATTATAATTCTTTTGGAGATAGTAGAGATCAGCCAGGGAATTTTTATAAAGTAATAAAAGTAAGCAAATCACGGCCATATGAAGCACATCAAGGTAATGTAATATATGAACTAAGAGTTTATGGATTTGAAGACGGTTACATGTTAGTAAATACAACGAGAAATGGTATTTACTTTAACGAACGCGGCGAAGCTGTCGTAAACAATGCGGTAGTAAAGCATACAAATTATTGTTACTATGGTGACATTCACTGGCATACAACTTTAAAAGATAAAAGCGAGTTTTATTGGGACGATCCTATAACGTATGAAGAATATCCAATTTTCTACCATAATCGTTATATGAAAGATGATGGAACATATAATAATGGCTATGGTTTTGGTGATTGTTGTGGCCAAATTTATTCATTCAAGGACTAATATATAATTTCAAATATAATACCCTCAAGCTATCGGTAATCATATACCGATAGCTTTTTTTATGAAATGGAGAAAAAGTAAAAAAACATACTGCCAGATATGCGGCGAACCATTGAAGGGGTTAGAAGAACATGATTTGGAAGATTAAGCTTTAACGGCGAAAACAGGGAAGGAGCATTATGTTTCTTTGCGAAATGTGCAGCAGCGGTGATTGCTGTGAGAGGACAGATATATACGGCGGCCTTATATTATGCGATACATGCTACATAGAGGCTAAACAGGATCAAGAGGATAAGGACGCAATCGAGGAGATTTTTAAGGATAATTAATATTATGACTATGAAGAATATTAAAATTTTCCAGGCCAATCCTGCGGAGAGGCATGGTTTTCGCAGGATTGGCCTGGGAGGTTAGTATTATGAGGGGACATAAAATGAGCACAGGAACTGCATGTTGGATATTCGGGAACATTAATCAAGGGCCATATACTGATGAAGAAAAATTGGAGGCTATCAGAATTGTGGCTGAAATGGAAACGCACAATGCAATCAAAAAGGCTGAAATGGTTGCTGTTATGAGGTGGTTACTGGAATACGTAAATTAAGACTTACCGGTATAATCGGAGAAAGGAAAAGAGGAATGGCTGACGCTAAGAAAATAAGTATTGAGTATGAAAATGGTACAGTGAAAGAACTGCGAAAGGGTATCGCTGCTGAATTTGATAATGACAATATGCATGTAGATATGGTTGGAGTGTCGAAATTCGATCTTGTGCGGATTGCTTATGGGATGATGGTTACAGTTGACAAAATGGGAATGACACCTCTCTTGCAAGCGTATGCAAGCGGAGAATTTCTTCCTGATGAAAACTGATATAGGCCGGAGCTGATCCGGCCAGACAATTAAGCATTAGGTACTAATAAAGGAGTGGTGAAAATGATAAAAGTGAAGCTAAAGAGGATTACAGCACTGTTGCTATCCGGAATTATGATTGCATCGTCTCTGGCCACGCCGGCCTATGCTATATATAGTTATTATTCTATGGATGCTTTGACTGATGCAGACAGAGCCATTAAGGATTGGACATGGTCTGCAGATGCAGAGGAACAAGCGAAGAGGATTCCTTTAACTCCGACAGGTTTATCCCAACAGCAAACAGCTATTATGGGAGGGTATACGACTAAGTTCTGGTTTCAAGACGAAGCAGCCAAAGCGGTGACAATTAACCATAATGGAAAAGATGTTGAAATAGATTTTTCGAAGTTTAATCACCGCTATTATTCCTGTGCTGATAGTCATAATACGGGCTGGTTCGCACCGATCGGTAGCCAAATGGTTTTTAAGCAAATGTATTTTCCAACCTCAGATTTAAGAGACTATCCGGAATTCATTACAAATGCTCCGGTTGATATGGAAGAAAAGAAATTTATTTTATTGATGATATCTATGTTAAGTGCAGCGTATGAAACGCCAAGCGCGTCTGATCTAAAAGATTCTGATAGCTCTTCCATGTATTATTATTTGTTGTGGCTTTCCATATGGGCCAACGACATATACGCCGACAGCGGTGTTTTTCACGGCGTAAGTCCAGAGGATGACTGGGATTATGTTCGTGATATGGTGAGAGTTGGATATCCGGAAAGATTGAATCCTGATGCATGGGGAAGTACCGCTATTTATGACGCGTTTCGTGACGGCGGGCCGGCGCAAAAATACTTTTTTAATTGCTGGAGAGCTGCGAAATTCCTGTCTACATTTGATTACAGCGATATAGGTACTTCATTACCGCTGTCTGAGCCGATCATGGGTGAAGACGGAATGTATCACATGACGTTTGATTACTCTTCCCTTGATGAGTACTCAAAAGAGGTATATCGCCGTCTGGTAGCGGATAATCTGGCGGCCGGTTGGGAATATGACAATAATGGTAGTTATATCGATTTTAAGTCAGCAGATGGTAATTCTGATGGTAACGCTATTGCTGTTCTCCGTTTTCAGGAGAACAGCGAAGAAGATCACTTTTATAACTGCGGTTTTGGGATCGGTGGATTGGCCGGTTTCCGGGGCTGTAGCAAGGGAAAAGGAACTTTGCCTACATGGGGGAATACACAGACCTACTTCTCGGCGGTATCAGAACCACTCGAAATTTTGGTGGGTGGAATCTTAACCGGTACCGGGGGAGAAGGTGACTGGAAGGTGTCGGTTGACCGATACGAGCATACAGAAACGTGGGAAACTCATTATAATGTACAACTCCGAAAATATGATTCCGAGACAGGCCAGCCTCTTGCCGGCTCTAAATGGGACATTTTAGAAGCCTTCGATGCCAGCCAGTTAGACAGCACAGATCTGGAATCAGCAGACAATTGGGCGAACGCGAAAGGGAGCCAATTCCTCCGGTGGGACGGTTGGGACTATGGCGATGGAAACCCGGATGGCAATATTGCGAATGATCCCTGTACCTGGGATATCAATGTGACCAATTCAGATGGTTTACTGATGCTGGGAGACAACGAAGAAAATGCAACAAATAAAGTGGCGCATACTGATGTGAAATCATATACCTACACGAAAGGGTATTGTGGCGGCCACCCGGATCCAGATATAGAGGAAAGTGGAGATCCGGAAGTGGATGCTGAGATCGAAGCAGCTGCACAGGAGGCATGGGAAGCCGAAGTAAATAAATGTGAAGAATTAGCGGCCAAAGGAGGTTTTTTTCATTCTATTGATCCTGGGACTGCACAAGAAGATCTGGAGGCAGATCGAAATGAGTATTATAAGCAGTTTATTTCACTGAGGTATGATTATTCAGCAGTGGAATTAAACCCGCGCCCAGGCTATACCATTCATGGGGGGCATAAAGATGATATACCGATAGAAATAAAAACAGTTACTTCTTCCGAGTATAAAGATTCTAATAATACACCTACGTCATTAAAAGAAAGTACTCAGATGCGGATGAAGATGCTGCAGCCCATTTTACCCCAAGCGGATCTGGGAGGAGAGCGGACAAATTATGTAGCAGATGGGAATACCAATGTTGCAACGCCAGCTCATGCATCGGCTTCCACGGCTGATTATGAAGTGGAAGAAATGGAGGATATCGAGCAGGAGGACAGCGAAGAGGCAACTCCATCCAATGCTACCGCCTCTAATGCGAAGAGAAAAAATAGATTATTGAGCCAGCTAAAAGACTTGTTTGAAGCCCCGAAAAAGCTGATTGAAAAAAATACAGTTTCGTTGTATGCATCTGCAGATGATGATGGTAATGATAGTCTCGATGGAAATTTTAAGCCTTCCGAAGTCCCTACTATATCACCAAAAGATGGAAGCATTGTAGACCATACATTTGTGGTATACGACCATCGAACTGAGGGAGAAATACATATCAATAAACGAGATCTGTACTTAAAAGATGGAGAAAATGATAATTATGATGCGTATGGAGATGCTGTGGGGGATGGAACCTTAGAGGGGGCTGTATATGGGCTATTTGCACTCCAGAACATTAATCATCCGGATGGACATACTGGGACTGTGTATCAGAAGGACGACCTGGTTGCTGTAGCAACAACAGATCGGAACGGTGATGCTTCTTTCATGGCTTACACAGAAGCTCCGGGAATGACCTGGAACTATAATTCCGGAATGATCGAAAAACGCCCAGGTGATGTCCATGGCCCCGATAATCTGTACAGGGATCAGGCTGCCGCTGATGCGGTCAATGATATCGAAAATTATATCGGCCATGATTCCGATGGTAGAGTGATCCAACTAATTGACTCTGTTGCTGGAGACGGATCAGCGTACCAGAAACACTCCTCTAATCAGGCCGGTATTGATGGAGTAATGGGTACATATGCCACCTATCCGATATCTAATAATGAGGAAGAAAATGGGAACTGCTGGATTGGACGTCCACTGATCGTTGAAGAGGGAGGAACAACCTATTATATAAAAGAACTTGCCAGATCCGAGGGATACGAGCTTTCTGTCAATGGGAAAACAAATCTCATTACAAATGGTCAGAATAACTTTGAGGGAGAATTTAAGGCAGCCGATGTAACAATAGGGCCAATCACCCTTGATTTGACGAATAATGGCAACTATTTTGATATAACAGCACAGAATGTAGAACACGATATTACTTTGCAAGGAAATGACTTTCCGGCCGGGGCGGCCTTTTCGATATCTACAATCGAAAAGGTTCCAGAAAAAATAACGGTACCTGTGTATAGCATAATTAAAAAACCAGTTATTGCAACTACAGGAGCATTTGTTTTCCGCGACGGTCAGAAGGTACCGGCGGATATTGGAGATACTGTTTCATTTGCTAGCGGGCAGACCTACACAGTAAATGCAGTATCGGCCAAGACAGATAAAACGATTGGGGCCAAACCGCTAAATTATCACACGCTGGGGACGCCAACTGTAACCGATCTTCACTCCGGGGGATCTGCAGCCGCTTTCCAGAGTTTATACAATACAGAACTTGAAAATCTGGGATATAAAGAGCCAGGAACAGATGCGCCATGGATAAGAGTGAAATTATCAGGAACAACAGATACAGAGAGAATCACGGCAATTACAACGGCCATATTGAATTATGACTTACAGTATTTTAATGCGCTGCGGATCACGGATATGGAGCAATCAGGCGGCAGCCTGTACGCAGTTATGCAATACGAATGGAAGCTGTATGGCGATAGCCGTGATAATAGCATTTATGTACCAGACAAAGACCGGCTGTATATGAAGAAAGACAGCGGTAATGGATATTTTGTTTATGCCAGATATGATGATGTGGCTTCAAATCCTGCAGTTATATCCTTCCAAATGAAAAATGGCTTTCTGGAACGGGCTACATTGAAGGATCAGGAGGTTAGCGGCCTCAATGTAACGTATCCTGAACAGCTTCCGGAAATGTATACTCTGGTAACAGCACAGACGCCTTCATATTGGGTGTATGCAGCTGGTGAGCAGCAAATCGATGATGCTGGGGAATTAAAATATACAGAAGAGACAAAAGTGGAATATGTGCAGCAAGATGGTTTTAAAGAGGTCGAAAGGACAATAGAGCTTACCTCGCTATATGACGCAGCTCAGAAAACTTATACCATTACGCTTCCGATGGAAGCCTTTGATAATGCAGAGAAGATTAAACTTAAAGTCTCTGATGATGGAAGCGGAGCCTATTCTGTGAAACAGGCGTATGTAAAACAGAGTTATTTTACTTATCTTCCTCTAAGTCAGAATGATGATTCCTATGTCATGTACATAACACTTACGCGGCCAGCAGCGGATCAGCCATGGCAGGATGGAAATACGAGAGTAGATAAAGTAGGTGTATTGCAACGTCCGATCCAGCAGAAAGTAAAAATCGTAAAGGATATCTCCATAAATGAGGACGGAAAATATGAAGATAATACTTTTGCTGGTTCTGGCCATGAGGATGGTTTTACCCAGAATGGAGGCGGCACAGAAGATAATGCAGCTTACCGGCCAAACTTCCGCTTTAAAATCTATTTAAAATCTAATTTGGAGCGTTTATACAGAGATGAGGAAGGAAAAATTGACTGGCAGGATCGAAATGGAAATATCATAGATATTGCAGCGTATCGCGCGGCTTATCCGGAAAAAGTACAAAAAATATATTCGAAGGTACCACACCTGACGGATCCGTTGGTAAGGCTATCAAACGATGCAGCTATCGCAAATACTGAGTTATACAGTTATACGTCGGGCAAAATAAATGATAATCAGAATAATGGTTATACGTCAGTGTTGGAAACTACCATGCAAACTGTACAGGAGCCAGGCGGAGACGAAAGAACGATTGCACGTTACAACTACAGCAAATTCTTTCATGCAATTAATGTCGCCAATCAAGATAAATGGGACAAAGTGAATGATAGAAGCACATCATTTAAACCATTTGCTATCATAAAATCTTTACTATTTGGTAAAGATGGGGCTGAAAACGCATATCCAGCCGGGCATAATAACGCTGAGATTCGGAATGAGATTAACACCTCAGATGCCGCGAAGGAAAATGCAACACGATCTGACCATGTGAGGCAATTTGCAATTTCCTGGTATCTGGATGACGAAGTAAAAAAACTTGTGAAAGAAAACAATGCCGGGGAAACGGAGGGAGCAACGGGCAGTGAAAGCTACCAGGACGAAATATATGATATAGCTCTCTTTCAGGCCATTATGAAAGCAGAAAACTACTTGAAGCCATTCTTTACATACGATTTGGATGAAATTTATTCAATCGAGTGGGATGGAGAGGCGGATGGTGGTAAAGATGGCGACAAAACAACCCTAAGTGCAGATCAGGAAGATGCGGCAGCTGAATACTGTTATGGTGTATCTGAATATCTTCCCTACGGATCTTATGTAACTGTCGAACAGCAGCCAGCCGAGAAGGATCTGGACGATTTCTACAATAAACATTATAAAATCGATGAACCAAAAGAAATTGAACTTCCAGCTGTGTATGAAGGTGGAAAGGCTGGGGTCGATACAACTCCGGAGCAGTTAAGTAACCATTACAAATATAAAGAGAGTGAGCCGGTCGCAAAATTAACAGCAAAGTACTACATACGATTCAATGAAGAGTGGCCAGAGGTGGGAAACGAAAATAACTATATAATAAAAGCCCATGGCTATTATGGCGATTATGAGATCTACAAGTACGGCCTGGATCTGGATAAGCTGGACGGAACTGCCGCTGGCGATCCCACCGGGGCGGCGCATTTTCAAATCACCCAGTCTCCCATGGATCCGACGAAAGACTACTATAATACCATCGTCGATTCGGAAGAGCAGGGCGGCAATCCGGACAGCTACTATTTTGCTGACGACGGGAACACCGGGAAGACAACAGCCAACGGTGAACAATATGAAGCCGATGCGGTGGAACGGATCTATCACTATGGCTCTATTTCAGAGGACAAACAAGTTTATAATAACGTTTCTTACCCAACAGAGAAGGGAGAGGAGTATCAAGATAACATTACAGTCATGGAGGGGATGCAGATTGCGTATGACGGAAAATATGCTCCTATGTTGGTTCCCTGGACTGTAACAGAGCCAGTAGATGAACTGGTTGATATGGCGCAGAAACCGGATGGTTCTTCCAGCTATAAAGGATATGCATATCGCAAGTATCGGAACACCTATTATACAAGCAAACTCCGCATTGAAAAGCTCGATGCAGAGACAGGCGAGAATATTCTTCACGATGGTGCCTTTTTTGCTCTTTATGCAGCGGAGCGGGAAGACGGCCAAGACACGGATGGTCTGATAAAGTTTTATGAGCAGGAAACATTAATAAAGGGTTCAAAAGAGTTTTTAGAGGCCATGGGGGCTACACAGATCACGCCGGCCGCCAGGGCTCTTCCGGATATCGGTGGATTATGGACGGGATATGTGCCAGCCGGTACACCGATTTGCAGCGAGGCGGAACAAATTATACTAACCGATCAATCGGGCCGGCGGACAGGGCTGTTTGAGGCGTTCACGACGACTCGGGACGGTATACAAGCAAAAGAAGAAGATCTAACACAGACGGCCATCCAAGATCAGAATACCGGATATCTGGTAACTCCGCAGCCTTTAGGGGCAGGAACTTATGTCTTATGTGAAGTACGGCCGCCAGCTGGCTACGTCCGAACGAAACCGGTGGCTATTGAGATCTATTCGGACAAGATTTCTTATTATTTAAACGGCGACAGAGACAACCGGGTGGCAGCATCCATTTACGAGGACGAGACGGGTGAGGGGCCGCAGGGAATTGAAGACACGGCCAGAATCTATGTGGGTAATACCCCGATCCGTCTGGAGATCTCGAAGATCAAGGTCAAGGATCAGACTGTCACTTACAAAACAAATACGCGGGTCGAGGGAACCGAGGCGGAGCTGGGGGCAAAATACGGAAAAGAAAATCTGGAGTATGCCTATAAAAATGGTATGTACCTCGGGTATGCATGGTATAAGGGGACGCTGGAATATTTAGAAAGTCGGAAAGCGTCTGGAGAGCCAGTGGAGCCAGTATACATTGATGGTATTTTTGCTGGTTATGGGTTGGTAACGCGGCCGTTAGATACTGCCGATGATATTAACCGATACGTGGCCGGGGCCAGAGTAACCCTGTATGATGCCATCGAAGTGACGGCCAACGGGGACAGCGGCGATTACGGCTATGATGGAGTAGAGGTAGTCCGGGATCGTAATAATAATGTGCAGAGCATTAAGGTTCTGGAAGGCTATGCCGGGAACCGAGTAGAATTTGTCAACTTGGATGATGTAGCCGGGAGTGTTTCTGGATCAACGGGGCCGGGAACCTGGACGTACCAGACGATTGACCGGAAGGATTCGGATATTTTGTATTATTCGCTGGGAGGTTTGACGGTAACAGAGACGGGAGCAGATGGCCGTATTTGGGGATTTGACAGATATGGGAACCGTATACAAGTAAAAAATCAGGAATCAATTTATGTATTGAAAAATGGCCGGCCGATTTTCGAACTTACGGGAGGGGATCTGGAGCAGGTACAGTATTCTTCCGTGGATAAACGCTTTACGCTGCCGGCGGGAACAAGCCTCTATCATGTTTCAGATGGCAACCGGGATGCTATGGTGCATCCGACAACCGGCATGGCCTACATAACGGAAGATGCTATAAGTGCAGACGGGAAACCATACAAGAAAATTATGGTATGGCCTGTAAATGTTTCGAAAAGAAATGGCGAAATAATTGCGCAAGAAAAAATTAAAACTTACCGGATCGCGTCCATAGATGCCGATACAGAAAATGAATATACGATTGGTACCTATGATGGAGCAGGGCTTAAAAAGTCCGTAAACCCGACCATAGATGAGCATGGGCTTCCGGAATATTACCAGAGATCCGACCAAGAATACACGAAGGGAGAGCCAGTCTATGACATTGACAATGACTATGTAAGATATCGTTACTATGATCTTCTTCCCGCGTTCAATCGAAATGCTTACCGGATTAATAACGAACAGGAATTACGAGAGATTGGGGAAGAAGAGGATCCTGCAGATGACCAAAAGCTATATCACCGCCAGGGCGAAGCCTGGATCATGGAAAATACATGGATTACAGGAGAGAAATACCCAAATGATCCATTTGGGGCAGAAATGACAGTGGGACAGGTAGATATGTTGAAGCGTGTAATTCCTGGAACCTATATTCTGGAGGAGTTAGAGGCATCGGCCGGTTATGTGCAGAGCCTTCCCGTGGCTGTGACAGTAACGGAAACTACGGGCATACAAGCGGCAGAGCTGCAGGATGGGAAAATAAAAGTAGAAATAGTGAAGACGGATGCTACCGATCAATACCGAATCGATGTTATCAGCGATTATCAAACTGGATTAAGTACTACAGAGCCAAAGGGAAGCTATAGCTACGGGCAGATAGCGGGATCACATCTGACCATGTATAAGGCGCGGCGGGTATATACGACCGATACGGCAACTCATCCGAAGGGCTACTACCTTGAAAAAGTGGAGGCGCGGCCGGCTGAGTGGGTGGTGGAAAATACCGTTGATAATACCCCAGTAACAGTGGTTGCAGACTGGATAACGGACGGAACTCCCAAGTATTTTGAAGGGATTCCCGCCGGCGACTATATTTTAGAAGAAAAAGAGGCCCCGAGTGGTTTTGTGCGTTGTTCGATGGAAGTAGAGGTGAAGGCATCTGGAGAAGTCCAAACCTACAATCTAAAAAACGACCATGTGAAGCTTGAGATATATAAATATTATAGGGACTCGAATGGAAATATGAGTCAGCTATTAAATGACCACGCTGCAGGACTGGCACTTTATAGGGCCAAGACGGATGGAAATGGGAATATATTGATTGTAGATGGCCAGCCGCAATATGACGAGGCCCAGCTGATCGAAGAGTGGATGACTGATGATTTATCGGATTATACCGAAAATTATGAGACAAGCACTAATTTTGTAGATCGCATAAAAAACTTTTTAGGGTTCAGAGGCAATACCTCTTTTATCGCAAGCTTTGAAGAAAAATATCAAGAAAAGGGGGATCAGCTTGTATATATAACCTGGCAAACGAAAAGAGGTGAGAGATCCGCAAATAGGATTTCAGATAAACAGACCGGGCTGACAGACAGTGCAGTTCAATTGTGGCAAACCGATGAGGGCAAGACGATCCGGATTACGATTTACCGGAATGTGACAAATGGAGCCACTGACGATTCCGGCCAACTCCCATTAAACTTTGAATACCAATTTAACTACCGGGAACTGGCAGACATGATGAAGAGCTATGACACTCTGGAGGGGATGCACAGGATTGATTATCTACCTTTTACTGATGTACGGGATGGTATGAAAGTTGGAAATTATGTTCTCGTAGAAACGCAGGTTCCGGAAGGGTATGAAGCTGCAAAACCGAAGGCAATTACGATCACAGAAACCGGTGCCGTACAACGGTTCAGCCTGGAAAATATAGATAAGTATATACAGGTACTCAAGGTGATTACGGATGGCGTAGAGGATTACGCTGTAGAAGGTGTCAAACTGGCCCTGTATCGAGCCGATGAAAACGGGAATTTTGCTGAGACTGACACACTTCTTGTTGAAAGCTGGATTTCCGGATCGGATGGGCGATATACAGAGCAAGACAAGTTTGCAGGGGACATCCCGACAGGTTTTGAGGTTGGTGATCTAAGGCCCCATAAAATCAGCGAGATTCCATATGGGACATATTACATTGCGGAATTAGAGATTCCACCCTATATGGCAATGGCGGATCCAGTAAAAATTGAGGTGGGGGCTGAAACGGTACCGGTGTATCGGATTGTAAACAAACCGACACAAGGCCGGTTGGAAATTAAAAAGACGGCGGAAGATACTGGGGAAATGCTTGCAAATGCCCGATTCAAAGTAACAAATAAAGATACTGGGGAAATGTGGTATATAACTACAGGCCAATCCGGTCAAGCGGAATTGCCGGGGCTACCGGTTGGGGTAGTTCAGACCGACGGAACAATATCGCCATATACGTATAAAATCGAAGAAATATCGCCTCCAGACTTGTATCAGGTTGATGGTGGAGTGAAATACTTTCAGTTTGATGGAAATGTCAATAGTCAGGTAGTCACTTACACGCATGAAGTAGTGGATCGGCCGACGGAGATTAGGTTTAAAAAGACTAATTTTAACACCGGAATGGCTGTAAAAGGAGCCAGGATTGCGATATATAACGCAATAGTTGTAGATGGTCAGTATGTGAAAGATGGAGAAGCCATTGAGGAGATCATATCTGGAGCTGATGGTTTTACCGTAAAGAGAAAGTTATCAGCAAACCATGTATATATCATGGAGGAATTGGAAGCCCCTGCAGGGATGCATCTGGCGGATCCGGTGATCTTTACCGTTAATACCTTCGGAACTGGCCTTCGAAATATTGCAAATGATTTCAGCGTAATTAAATTTGCCGACGATCATGGAACTATTGAATCTATGACGGTTACTGGCCGAGTGGCGAATAAGGTTTTTACAGTCTTTAAAGATTTGGATGATGGAAGCGAATTGCCGGCATTTATAGGCAGCACAGATCTAAAACTGACAGAGGCTGATGGGATCCTGGAGGGGCATTTGTATGAAATTACAGAGTATACCAGGTACTCCGATGGTCATGTAGAAAAGAGCAGTAAAGAGACAAAACGAATTTATTTTGATGAGGAGGGTGGTTATACACAACCGTTAAGGACATATTTGGAGACGATGCAGGAGCTTACAGACCAGGAGGGAAGCACACTGGCGGCCTGGATTGTTAATCCGAATCAATTGGAGTATACAATCGAAAATCCTGTAGTGGAAGAAGCGATTGTTGCTCAAGTAACTGGAAACGTAGGAAAGGGATATGCGGCGGTTAAAAAGGGTGACGTAATGAAATATACCATAACCTACGAAAACCCGTCAAATCAGCCGGCAGACATAACGATTAGAGCAATATTACAAGAAAGCTTGGATTACATGAGATCTTCGGGATCATCGAGAGAACAGAATGGAATCGTAACATGGCAGATACAGGACGTAGAGCCTCATAAGATCGGGACGGTGGAACTGGTGGCAGCTGTAGTGGAAACCAAAGGATGGGCCAAAACAGCCTTCCAAGTTGGGGATATCCCGGAATTTGAATTAGGGAATCCCATTGCACCTGCAGGCAGCTTAACGATTCGAAACCATCTGTCAGGAACTGGAAAGGAGATAGAAGATATTTTCAAATATAAAATAAAGTTCTTTGATAGTTCAGGAAATATTCTGAGAGGGTATCAGAATTTCACCGGCTCCCGGAATGGGAGAATTAAAGGCGAAGGTATGATTACTCTGGCTGGAGAGGAAGCGGTGACATTTGAAAGCCTCCCGTATGGAACCCGGTACGAGATTAACCAGGAAGCTGCCTATGATTATGAATTAATTACGGAAACCTACACGGGTGAGATTACACCGGATCTGCAAAGTGCTGTGTTTGAAAATCATCGTAATGATGAGACGAAACGTAATATTCTGACGGCAGGAGCAAATTACCGGTTGATGGAGACAACCAGGTATAGTGATGGCGAAGAATGGCAAAGCGGTATCTACCGATTTAGCTTAAACGAATCAGGATCGGTTGACAATGTGGACATGGAGGATCGCCCGGTACAGGTATATTTCAGTAAGCGCGATATCACAACGGATGAAGAAATTTCTGGTGGCCACTATAGCCTTCTGGATGCCGCGACAGGCGGGCTCATTTATGAGTTCGACAAAACTGCAGATAAAGAAGTTCTGATTCCAGCGGATATTCTTATGCCGGGGAAGGAGTACATATTGCGTGAGGATCTGGCACCCACCGGCTATGCTTATGAGGAAGAAATAAAGTTTGCGGTCAACGAGGATGGAATACCAGAGGTAGTAATTATGCAAGATACTAAAACAGACGTGGCATTGTTAAAAATTGATGCTGTTACAAAGGAACCATTAAGTGGAGGGCGATATCAGGTATCCGACAGTAATGGTGCAGTTGTTTATCAGTTTACGGCATCGGGAAAGCCAGAACAGCTTAATGGTATTCTGCGGGCTGGAGAAAGTTACACACTTGAAGAAGTGGAACCGCCTTCGGGCTACGCATACAGCAAAAAAATCCCATTCACGGTACCCAAAAGCCCAAAAACAATAGAAATTGTTATGGAAGATAAGCCAACTAATCTATTAGTTGAAAAGTTGACAGAAGCCATGGTAGCCAGCCCTTCGGAAGCAGAACACCAATTATCAGGGTTCAAGCTGCAGATCCTTAATGCAGATAAGTCGCCGGCAATTGCAGCCAGGACAACCGAAGATTTTAAGGCAGGAGAGGAGCTGATATTTACTACTGGCAATCAGTTTAAGCAGCTTATCGGCCAGCTTATTGCCGGTCAAAGCTACTGGCTCCATGAAATAAGTCCGCGTGATGGATACGCCTATGCAGAGGATGTAATGTTCACGGTAAGCTTAGATGGACGCGAAGATATCGTCCTTATGGTCGATAAACCTACACAGGTAATTGTGTCGAAGAAGGCGATAACTGGTGACAATGAGCTGCAGGGGAATTATATGAGCATCCGCAACATGGCTGGAGCAGTGATAGAAGAATGGATATCAGCAGAAGATCCCCATATAATTACCGCTAAATTAGTAGCTGGAGAAACCTATCTATTGTGTGAGGAAAGACCACTGGAGGGCTATGCTTATGCATCTGCGGTCGAATTTACGGTAAGTCTGGATGGAACCATCGACAGAATTGAAATGAAAAATGAAATGACCAAAGTACGCATCATTAAAATGAATAGCTCGGGGAATCACCTAAAGGGGGCAGTGCTCCAGGTGCTTGACGCACAGAAGAATATTGTTATTCCTGATTTTGAGAGCACAGGTGACGCCATGGAGATTACAGGGCAATTGACTGCGGGCAGACAATATTATCTGCATGAGGTACAGGCTCCAGCTGGTTATTTATTATCAGCGGATGTCCCGTTTACGGTACCCAAGGGAGCGGAAGTAGTAGAAGTAAGGATGTCAGACCCTAAAAAACCAACATCGGGGCCAGACGTAAATCAGATGTACCTGCGAAAAGTGGATGCATTGACCGGAAAGGGGATAGAAGGTGTTGAATTTTCCGTGTATCAGCCGAATGGTAACTTATATTCTGTGTACGTGACTGGATATGATGGCTATGCAAAGTTTGATGTGCCGCGAGATGGCACATACACATACCGAGAAACGCAAGCAGCCCCGGGATATATTGTGACGGATGAAGTCTATAGTTTCACGATCAGGGATGGCCGAATTACGAATCAGAGTACGGTAAGTGTAGTAAATGTACCGGTACCAGATATCAAAATCGAAAAAATCGATGGAGTATCAGGGGAACGCTTATCCGGAGCCAAAGTACGAATATGGAATGACACATGGACGACAGTTGAACTAACGGAAGAGGATGGCAGCTTCACAATTAACCCGCCGGCCGCTGGTAGATATTATATCCAAGAAATAGAGGCCCCGGCCGGTTACAAACTAAATGATACGGTCTATGAATTTGTTATCCAGTTGGATGGCAGCATAACCGGCACCACGGTAATTTACAACTATCCAGAAGACGGTAAGCCTGAAAAGAAGATAGGCCGAGTTACAGCGGTATACCGATCCGGATTAAGTGGACGCGGATATACTGAGTTCGGAATACCAGGTATACATGTCCCAGGCGTAAAAACCGGTGATGATACCCCAATCAGGAGATATCTGTTACTGTGTGCTGCATCTTTAGCGGGTATCGTTGGAATTGCATTTATCCGGAGGAGGAAGAAAAAATGAAGCGGTATGTATGTGCCTTAATTGCGCTGGTTATTACTTTTTCCGGATCGGCTTATGCCGCAGAGGAGATCATGGCTACTACGGAGAATTCCGTAGTAGCCGACGATAACCAGAAAGTGAGCTTAACCGGGGAAGAATTGATTATTATATCTCCGTTCATTGCAGATCCGCGAGAATATGAAATATATCTGCCAGAAGCTCAGTACATCTATGAAAACCGTGAATATGATCTGGAGAGCTATGAGGTTATAGAAGCGGTTATAGAAGAACATACGAAATGTGCAGGGGATACCATCACCTATGATGCAGTTGAACAAATCGACAGGGTACCAGGGACTTGTGAAATCGAAGCAACGGATGACCTATCTGGACAGAAGAATACAGTGGAGGCCCCACTGATTAATTATGAATACGATAATTACCGATGGATTAACGACTTTGAATTTCCAGTAGTTGTAGAGGCTGCCGATGCGGATACATATGCAATCAATAATACCTTAATTCCGCAACGTGAAGAGGCCCCGTTTGCCGGTTACGAGGACTTACTTCTTGATTTGATCCACGTTGATCCAGAATATTACAGGATTGATAGTGTGGAATGGGACACGGAACCCTGGACGGAAAATGGGGTTGTGTATCGAAAAGCCACTGCGAAGGGCTCAAAGCTGGTGGCTGATGTGGTGGCATATTACGAGGGCGTTACAGTGTTTGAAAGTAGAAGGGGGTATGCAGTCAGATCTATTTATAGTCTACATGAAGACAGTACCATTGAACAGACAGAGGAACCGGTGGATCCGATAGATCAGGAGAAAAATCTCAGATGGTGGGAGTTTTTAAAGCGATTAGGGGATATGATTATCAACTTTATTAGGAACCATCCAGTAATCAGTATAAGTATAGGGCTTGTTATCTTAATATTTGCTCTTATCCTGATACTGCATCGGTTATCCAAAAAGAAGAAAGAGGAGAAAAAAAATGACGGTGGGAATCGCGGGAAGCCAAGCGCGGATTGGGACGACGACACAAGCTCTACAGATGATACTTAATCTCAAGGCGTTAGAATACGATGCGGCCTATGTTGAAATGGGCCAGCAGTATTTGAAAAAATTACAGGAGTTAGAAAAAGAAGATATTGTGAAAAAGGAACACTGTATTTCCTTCATGGATGTAGATTTGTATAGCAGCGGCCAGATCGTATATGCAAATCGCCAAGGATATGACTACATAATTAAGGACTATGGAAATATTCGTGATCCGGATTTTGAGCAGATATCGTTCTTAGAACAGGATCTGAAAATTATTGTTGGAGGCATAAAAGCAAATGAAATAGAGTATGTAGAGAAAATTATGCTGGAAAAATGTTATGAAGACGTAAAATATATATTTTCTTTTATTCCGGATCACGAAAAGCAAAACGTGAAGAGAGCCATGGGGCCATATAAGTTAGATACGTATTTTGCATTGTACACGCCAGATCCGTTTGCCTATGTTGAGAACGATATCTATGCGTATATTTTAGGAAACTGACTGTCAATAACCCGCTAAAACAGAACACAGGGCTTGTGTATGCATAAGCCCGAAACCCATTATCAAGAAAGGAGCGCCTGAAATAACGCCAATTCCTCCAACTGCCTAAAGAGGCGGGGGTATCCTTGGCACAGGATTATGGTGAAATTTGATGATAGGCTTGCCAATAAGGTTATAAAAAAAGAGGAGTTCGAGCAGCAACAGCAGAAGTTGCGAAAAAAATATGATGTGGAAGAGGAGGGAATTATCCGGATAGAGAAGAAGCGGCTGACAGAGGTATTAATAAAAAATATAACAATCCTGATTAAAACAATATTAGGAATTATACATATTTTGCTGTCAGCACTCGGAGCAATCTGCATCCTCTATCCGGATACGAGGGTAGCTATGTATAACGTTTTTAAAGATTTGATCCAGCAAGCGATTAACTTGTTGGGCCTATGAGAAATAAGATATTTGCGATTGTTCTTATGTGCTGTGCAGTGGGATTTTTGTATTCTGGCTATGGCCTGGTCACGGCCTGGAATACATATACATCTGCAGCGTTGTGCTACGAGACAATACAAGACCAAAAAAAATTGGAAGATTTGGTTTCGATTGAGGCAAAAACTGGTGATGTTCAACCAGAAGATAACTTAACTCATACTATGAAGCAAATAAATGCGGATTACATAGGCTGGATAACAATAGGTGATACGAAAATTGATTATCCCATAGTACATAGCAATCCTAAAAAAAACTATTTAGATCATGATTTCTATGGAAATAGGAGTGTCTATGGAACCTTATTTATCCGGCATGGTCAGAAATTATTCGAAAATCGAAATACGGTGATATATGGTCATAACATGAAAGATGGGGGGATGTTCGCAACATTAAAACGATATCTGGAAAAGTCGTGGTTCGATGAACATCCGGATGTGCAGATCAGATATGATGGACAGGCAGTCAATTGCAAAGTATTTTCAGTACAAATTATATCTGAAAATAATGATTATCCATATGCAGATCGATTTAATGATGTGGAATACAGTACATTTCTAAATGAAATGGTGCAGCTCTCTCGGATAGTACCTGGAGAGCTCCCGGATCCGGAATACCCCATCATTACATTATCAACGTGCTATGGACAGAAACGCCTTATAGTTATGGCTCAGTCTAAGGAGGAGAGGGAGAATGGCATCAAAACAATCACAGATAGATAAAGATATAGATGCAGCATTATCCAATATAGTCATGGGGATCGGCCATGGATTCAAAATGATATTTTATGGCATCAAAAAACTAAATTCAATAAAAAATGTGGTATTTCTTTTGGTTATGCTGGCTATATCGGTTTTAGCTTATGTTTATCGAAATCCTGTATTCGATTGCCTGAAATCAGTGGAGATGCCGGGCGTATTTCAAAAAATAGTATTTATTGTAATACTATGCCTTCCATTGATTTATCTAGCAATTATCGGTAGTTCGACAGATCGGAAAGCAAAGGAATTCTATAAGATATTTCAGGCAATCGAGTTTAAAGGGAGGGATGGAAAATATCCCTATTTTCTGGATATGTACCAGGATGAGGATAAAAGGACTATTTATACTTTTAAAACTTCAATTAGTGTAGGGGAATGGCGAAAGAATCAAGAACGCCTGGAGACGGCATTAGATTGTACGATTTTGCAGATTAATAATAAGGGCAGCAAGAAAATTGTTGAAATCATATCCCTTTCCAGCGATTACAAATTGCCGACATTGGTTGAATGGGAGGATTCGAGAGCTCCAGAAGGTGAAAGCCGCATGGCGGTAGGGGAATGTGTCATGGGCCAAGTATCATTTGACCTAAACAAAACGCCCCATGTACTGGTTGCTGGAGAAACAGGATCTGGTAAATCCGTAATTTTGCATGTCCTGTTATGGCAGATGATATTGAAACAGGCAAAAGTAATCATGCTGGATTTTAAAGGCGGTGTAGAATTTGGTCTGGACTACGAGGCTTATGGTGAGGTAATTACAGATAGGGAGCAGGCCGTAAAAGTCCTGGAAGAATTGGTGAAGGAAAATCAATTGCGTCTTCAACTTTTTCGACAATACCGAGCGAAAAATATAGCAGAGTATAACGAAAAAACTGATAGCCGCCTATGTAGGATCGGGGTGTTTTGCGACGAAATCGCAGAGATGATGGATACAACGGGGGTTCCCAAGAAAGAGCGCGAAATATATGAAAAAATCAAGGGACTGTTATCTACATTGGCCAGATTATCACGTTCAACAGGCATCAATATGATTATGGGAGTGCAGAGGCCAGACGCGAATGTACTGACAGGTCAGATCAAAAATAATATACCGGTACGTATATGTGGGAGATTTGCTGATAAGGCCGCTTCTGAGATTGTATTAAATACGACAGCCGCAATCAATTTACCGGACGTTAAAGGGCGTTTCCTTTTTCTACGCGGTAATGAATTGATTGAATTCCAGGCATATCTATTCGAGGATTCGATGATGCATGAGGTATATGCAGATATTGGTACTATGCTGATCGATCAAAAGCGGACTGGGAAAGCTCCTAAATACTATGAGCAGCCGCCAATTAATGCACAGGAAGATCCCGAAGATCCCGACCAGGTAATTGCAGCGGTGGATTATGGTCTGGATCGCTATAAGGATGTCGGAAATTTGGACTTTGATTTTGATGAGTCAATCGAATGGGGTGTGGATGATGTTGTTTAAACAAAAGAAAGATAAAGAGATAGAGCGTAAGAAGAAACTTACTAAAAAAGGAGAAAAGCCACAACCAGAAAGTGATCCCATAGCAGAACCGCAACAAAAGAAACTGAAAATAAAAGAAAAAAAGGTGGTCAAAAAAGAAAAAGACGATTCCTATGTGATGAAAAAAAACACGGGAATGAGAGTTTTGCGAGCGATATTTTGGCTTATCCTGTTTTTCATTTTCTTTCGAGGCGTCGTCCAGATCATCAAACCTGACAAAGTATCGGAAATTTCAAGAATAATCAATGAATTTAAGGAAGAGCAAAAAAATAATGGGGATCATGAAGAGGAATTAATGAGGTATGCTCAAGACTTTGTAAAAGAATATTTGACCTACACGAAATCAGGAGAGGAGGAGTTTAAGAAACGAATAAGCCCATATGTATCAAAGCGGGTTTTGAATATCGCTGGTGTCTATGGATTCCGCAGTAATGCAACGGCTACATATGTAGATGCCTACAGAAAAGAAAAATATGCGGAGAACATATACGATGTATTTGTGGCAGCCGAAGTTCAATATGATTTAATGGATGCGGCTACGGGGGAAACCTCGGAGATCAAAGAGCGTTGTACCCTAAAAGTCCCCGTAGTAGTTACTGATAACGGATACGCTATAGAGGCATTACCTGTTTATGTTACGGATGTACGCCAAGACACTGATTACAATTCACAAGAATCTGTTTTAGGAAATGAGATAGACAGTGAACCATTAAAGTCGGCAGTCACTAATTTTTTGGATGCCTATTACTCACAGGATCAAAGCATGATTAATTATTTACTTGCGGCGGGTGCCGATCAGAATAAATTCATTGGCTTATCGAAGCGGTATACATTCCAGAAATTAGAATCAATACGATCCTACATGCCAGTGGGAAATGATATTATCTGTCTTCTGAAAGTGAAAATTCAGGATACAGTTAATGAAGAAATTATATATCAGGAGTATAACATTACGATGGTGAAGGAGGGCGATCGGTATTACATCAAAGATATGAACTCCAAAATAAGTAACATTAACTATTAAAATCAGGAGGAAGAGAAATGTGTAAATTATTGAGAAATGACAATTTTAAAAGGTGTGTACTTATGGTTTTAACCATCCAGCTTGTTTTTGCTATGACAATGATGAGTTTTGCGAGTGGTGGTGGCAATTACGCTGAATCAGGCGTCAAATGGTTTCTGGATCAGGCGTTTTGGGTTGTGATTGCGATTACGGTTTTTGGAGCAATCGCGGGAGTCTTAAAGCACGCGACATCTGCAATTATTATAACAATTATAGTAGGAGGTCTTATAGCTTTCTTGTGTAAACAGCCAGAGACAATAGCAAATATTGGAGATACGATCGGTAGAATTGTAACAGGTGGTTGATATGGAAAAGCCAAGCGAAAAAATTACATTATACAGTTATCATAAGATCTGGAAAATTGAAAAGAAGATATACGCAATCCAAAATATAGTTCTTCCTATACCGATTGATCCCTGGGAGCTGTTGTATTTTGGAGCTACATGGGTCGTATGTAATGTGATTTTTGGATTATTACCGGGAGTTTCAAATATCCCGGTAATGATCCGATCCATTATGCTTCCATTTGCAATCAGTAAATTTTTAATGACAAAAAAACTGGATGGTAAGAATCCATTACGGTATATGTTAGGTGTCATTACATTTTTATTTGTTGAACAAGGAAAATCTGTTGAGTTTTTTCAGACGACGCCAGATAAAGAAGCTACCATAAAGCTCACATGGAATTGTAGTGAAGGTAGAATATAGCAAAGGAGAGGGATTATGTATCAGTGTCCAATTAATTACTTTGTAGATAATCTTATTTTTAATGCAGATGGCAGCTGCTGGTCGGCATATAGATTACATGGTTTCAATTATGATTATCTCAGCACGCAAGGGAAGGTTAATAAGCTCTTGCAGCTGGCGAGATTATTTATGGGTATAATGAGCGAGGCCCAGATATTAATAATTCCCGTTGAGCAGGATCTGAAAGAGCACTTTGATAATTTGAGAAAACGAATCAAAGAGAACGATATATTATATAACACAGCACAACAACAAATCAAATTGACAGAGGAATATCTACAAGAAAAAACTAAGAAGGCAGGACTGACAAATGACTATAACACTTACATAGTCATAAAACTAAATAAAGCAGCGGAATATGAGGCGGTTGAAAAACTTTGGGATGCGGTGCAATACTTTTTCCGGGATCCGATAAATGCCATAAACGTGCAGATGAACCTGGATACAAAAGATATCCTACAAAGTAAAATCAAAGCTTATCAAAAAATGGCAAAAAGATGGTTGGATGAAAATGAAATTAAGATGGCCATGGAAGCAACTACGACAGAGGAAACTCAATGGCTATTCCGGAGATTACCATATAGAGGGACAGGAAAATCCGCAAAATTATTTTATAAGAATCTGAGAAAAGAGAGTTGGAATCCAAGATACGATGAAGTCGATGTTGAGAAAGAAAAAATTGTACGTCCATATCATCGGGATGTAGTTAATTTGTTTAATGGGAATATTTCCCGTGAAGATCGGCGCCTTAAAATAAGTACCGGGTTTACGACTTCCTATCAGACTTTCTTAACATTGGCTCACATCCCAGATGTTACGGAGTTTCCGGGAAATGAGTGGATTTACATGCTGCAGAAACAAAATCTGCAGACAGAAATATGTATACAACTCAAATTGATTCCGCATAAATCAGCATTGCACCGCCTGGATCTTAAAAATCGAGAAATTAATAGCCAAATTGAACATATTACAGAAGCAAAAGCCAAAGTACCGGAGGACTTATTGGAGGCAGAGGAGTACGCAGGATACATGGAACAGGAGCTAAAAGTCAACAAAGCCCCCATATTGGAAACATCGGTAACAATATGCGTAGCAGACGAAAATCCAGAAGAATTAGAGCGGAAATGCAGCTACATACGGGAATTATACGATGAAATAAACTTTGTTGTCGAACGGCCTCTTACGGATCAGTTTAAGCTATATATGTCATTCATACCATCTGTAAGAAATATGATGAAGGATTTTGTGCTACCGCTTACCCCGATGACTTTGGCAAGCTCTATTGTAGGGGTTACACGGGAACTGGGGGACCGTAGAGGCGGTTTTATTGGTACCACCGGCGGCGAAGAAAAACCGGTATTTTTTGCACCAGAACTGGCATGTCTCACGAATTTATCACCGGCCATTACACTTTTTGGAGATTTAGGTACTGGAAAATCGTTTAATGCCAACCTACTGATATATCTATTGGTACTGTATGGGGGATATGGTTTAATCATAGATCCCAAGGGAGAGCGGAGCCATTGGGAAACTGCAATGGTTGCACTCAGAGGATTAATTACTATTGTAACATTGGGGCCAGATGAAGCAGATCGGGGAAAGTTGGATCCATATATTATGTATCCGGATAATATGAGCGAGGCGAATGAATTAGCTCTTAATGTCCTCTCGGATCTACTGGCAATTGACCCTAAAAGTGACGAAAATACGATCTTAATTGAATCAATGCAGAAGATTAATCAGTTTCCCGGAAAAAATAGTATGCTGAAATTAGTGACCGTACTGGAGGCAGTACCAGAAAAAGATGAACTCCATGGAATCGCTCAAAAATTGGCCAGGAAGATCCGATCACAGCGAGAGAATGGAATGGCCGGCTTACTAATCGGGAACGGTAACGAGGAAGCCATAAGATTAGAAAATCGGCTTAATATTATACAGCTGCAGAACCTTAAAATGCCAGATCCGACAACCTCAAAGGAGGATTACAGCAGGGAGGAGATCCTTTCCGGTATCATTTTTGGCCAGGTATCAGCCTTCGTCAAAAAGTTTGCTCTTGTGAAACGTCCGGTTCCCAAAGGCATTTTGATTGACGAATCCTGGTTTGTCTCTAAATCAAAACAGGGGCGGAATATGGAAGAATTCATATCACGTATGGGACGATCCCTATTTACAATCATTATGTATAATGGCCATTCCGTGACGGATCTACCGACAGAGGGCATTAAAAATTCAATTACATATAAGTTTGTTTTTCGCTGCCGCAATAACAAAGAGGAAGCAGAGCGGCTCCTGGAATATATTGGGCTGGAAGTCACACCGGAAAATATGGCAATTATACAGAATCTACGTTCCGGGCAGTGCCTGTTCAAGGATATGTATAATCGTGTGGGCGTACTTCAATTTGATGCAGTTTTCCAAGATATTATAGACGTATTTTCAACAACTCCGAAGGAAGATGAGGAGGATAACTATGCAGAGGAGGAACTGGAAGAAGAGACGATAAAAGCCGATGATGAAGAGCAGGAAGAGGTATATCTGCCAGAAATAGATTATGAAGCAGATACTGAGGATCCGTATACGCAGGATCCATATGTAGAAGATTCTGGCGGATATGTAGATGATAACGATGCTTTTTCCCTGGAGATTGCTTTCTCGGAGGAGGATATATTTCAAAAGGAGCAATTATGAGTGAGAAAAAGAATAATATACTGATTAAACTTTTGGCTCCGTTGGTTGCGATTGCACTTTTGGGGGGATTATGTATTGCTGGATTATTTGGCGGATCTGGAAATGCATTGCCTGCAGAAGAAGATACTGCAATAGAATATCAAATGATAGGAGGCCAGATGCATGTAAACTGGCAATGGATAATGCTCATTGACATGTTTTTTGCACAGATGGAGGGGCAGCTGGATATATTACAACAAAATCCAGTATATACCGTACTTAATTGTCTTCAAGTTGAAATAAAAGTGTATGATTATGACTATGATCCGGAAACGCAGACAGGGAAATGGGAGTACGATTATACGGATTATGCGAACGGAGCAGAAGAAATACTAAGCTATTTTAATATTCCGGCAGATACGAAAGACGTTAATGTAGTTGTACGAGCTATCGGCAGCAAAAATTCGGATGAATTTCAAGTTAGCATAGAGCCATATGCATCGATTGAGGACGTTTTAAGCAACTACTATTCTTTCCCACAAGATATATTAAACGATATTATAAGCTTGAGTGAGAGCAATTATTTGGCGGATGCCTTTGGCCTGGACGCCTGGACTGGATCCGGTGGGATCTTCGAAGGCGTGGTAGGTGATTTAGGAGAGCTGCCAGAGATCGGGATGCAAATCCCCTTATATTATCAGTATCAATCCCCATGGGGGAAAATCAAGTTTGGAGACGGTAACATAGCATCTTCTGGCTGTTCAATCACATGTCTGGCCATGGTGCTGAGTTATCTAACTGACGATACTGTAACTCCAGATGAACTTGCTGCCTGGGCTGGTAATCGATTTCATGTCCCGGAGGTCGGGCAAGGGTGGGGGATATTCCCGGCGGCAGCCCGGCAATATGATGTTAATTGCGTGGGTCTGGGAGAAAGTATGAATAACGTATTAGCTGCATTAAAGAGTGAAAAACCGGTAATTGCCAGTATGGATACCGGTACGTTCACAAAAAAAGGCCACTTTATCGTTTTGCGAGGCATTGATGAGAACGGAAAAATTCTGGTCAATGATCCGAATGACAATGGAAATAAACGGCATTTCTATCGATCATTTGAAATCGGGCTCATACAGAGAGAAGCGAAACAGTTCTGGTGTTTTGATTAATCGGAGGAAGTAAAATGAGATATGGTAATGTATACAAGATATTAATACTCCTATTTGGCATCGGTTTTCTGGCTCTGATATATATACGACTTTTCGGTGCAGAAGATCTAAATAATAATCAGCCTATCCAATATACGCAGGAAGATTTTACAAAGAACGGAGCTGGAGACTATGTGGAACCTGTGGAACCAAAGCCAGAATCGAAAAGCGAAAATGTAGATTATACAGTTGAAACTTATCCAGATATAGCACAGACTGTCCCGGAAGAAAATATATCTCCAGAAGCAATTACGCTGGCTCCGGATGATATCACTACGTCGTGTTATTTTTCTAATACTGAGAACGTGATCGACGCAGTGCTGCCATTATATGCACAAAAAATATTAGTAACTGAAATGCAGAAATGGCTTAATGAGCAGGGGATGAGCGATATCGAGGAATTGTTGTGCATTGAGGGATCCTTTCAGGAAGAAGAATATAATATGATTTTCCAAGTGGCGGCCGATAACGAGAAAACTATCACATGTAAATATAATACCGAAAAACGTACATGGAAGTTCGAGGCCGAATAGAAAGAAGGGCGAGATCATGAAAAAAATTACCGTGGCATTTCTTATGGCCCTGGTTATATGTATATTTTGCATCCCCACAAAAACATATGCCTCGAGCGGTATTATGATATCTGATGAATTGGATGATCTGGAGGGAGATGGAAAGTACGTAGGCTCAGAGTACCGTAATAACTATCAGCTGGATGTCGAAAAATTAGGGGTCACGGAAGTTGCCGAAAAGGCATTAAATGCATTAGCTAATATAGTTTTTTCCGTGATCTCGTGTTTAGGATTTTTAACAGTGGCAATATTTTATCATGCCTTGAGCTTCGATTTGGCTGCACTATTACAACCTCAAATCGATAGTATACAATTGGCATTACATGATAGTGTTTTTACACCATTGCTGCAAGTTGCGCTTATGGGAGCGATCGTACTTGCGATTACAAAATATGCCAGGAGGGATTTTTCGGGCCTTTTGGGGCAGTTAGGAAAAGTAATATTTATCATGGTGTTATCATTGATGATAGTACGCGATTCGGCCACATTACTAAGCTATGCGACATCAGTGACAAAGAGCGTATCGGTTTCGATATTAACAGGCATAAGTGGCACTAATGTCGAATCCAATATCAATAATTATTCTGCTTCGGCAGCTGGGATATTATGGGTTAGTCTTGTACATGAACCATGGAAGTCGCTGGAATTTGGTGAATATGATTACACAAGTGAGGATGTAGAATTTTTTCTTTCAACATCCTCTGAAAAGGAGCGGGCGGATCGGGTCGAGGAAATGATGGAGGGGGACAGTGGGCCCTTCGCAAAAGGGCGATCGGCCACGAGGATCGGCCAGGGGCTAATTATTTTAATCACCATGTCTGTAAAATGCGTGGTATATATGTTGGTCGCCATTATGTACATCGTATTTCAGTTAATTGCTGTGTTCTTTACAATGATGGCCCCACTGATATTACTTTTGGCCTTGATACCAGGCTATGATTTTGAAATCTTGGGAATATGGGTCAGAAAAATTATTGAGACTCAGATCGGAGTGTTAATCATTACGTTTTTGATGGGGGTCATGATAATGATAGACGGGTTATTGTATAATTTGGCGAGTGAGATGGGGTGGTTTGTTGTGCTTATTCTGCAGATCGGAGCAAGCCTAGGACTGTATGTGTTCCGAGGACAGATATTTTCAGCCTTCAATTATGCGCAGCGAGGTGTACAAAACCCTTGGCTCGTGAAACGTGATTTAGCCCGTAGCGGAAATCCTTATCCAGGGATCGAGAGATTATATATGCAAGCTCAAAATACAATGAGATATCGGAGGAAAAAACCTCAAGCCAACAAAGAATATACGACTCAAGAAATATTAGGGAGGCAGATGGAGGACCAAGGTTGGCAGCCTGATCCCATGGGCGGCCAGAGCCAACAAGATAACCGGTACGATAGGCAGAGGGACGGGCAAGACCGACAAAGGCGATTAGAAAGTTCAGGGGGATCTCATAATCGGCAGAACAACCAGGTCGGCGGTCAGAACCAACAATTAATCGAAGATGCTGGAATTAGGGGGGAATCCTATTATGCTTCCAGGGCTGTTACCGACAATTGGCATGATATATGGAATAGCGCAGAACCTGTGAATCGTCCTCGTACGACCGACAAGTCAAGAAAATCGAATCGTCGTCCCATACTGACAGAAGCAGAAATGGGCTTACAGAGGCCCCAGATGGCTCATACAGCCCTGGAAAGTGATCAGGCGGAGCCAAAATCGCGGATGGAAGAAAAAGGGCTTAAAAAGGAAAATTATGTAGAGGATGAAGTGGTCAGGCCAGTAACTACACCTACAACACAAAGAAAACCTGCAGATGCTGCGCTGGCAGTGCGGGCGGCACAACAACAAGTAAAAAAACGCCGGCCAGAGCCAATATCGTCAAGTGAAATTGGTACGGAGGAGAAAACAGAGCAACCAAGGAGGGATAGTAATACTGCAGCGTTGGAGCGGCCAACGACGGCAGAACACATAAAAAAGCATGAAACGATTACTGCAGCTCAGGAATTTGGTTCCGAGATGGGTAATTCGAAGAATAATGAAATTTCTCAGCCAAGGCCAGTGATGAAGCCTGGATCAGCTGAGGTAGATAAGAGCAGTACAGTAAATTATATGCCTCAAGAGAATGAGATCCCTGCAGATCGGCCTCATAGTCAGGATAACCAGGAGAAAATAAAACGGCCGAATATAGGTCAGGTTGCACCTGAACCCGAATTAAAACAGCCTGGCCAACCTTCTGGAAGATTGCAGACGGAAACTCAGGTTAAAAGACCTAGTATGCAAAATTATACAGGGAATAAAGATGGAAGTGCTATGAAAACAGGAGTGAGGGGGAGGCATACTGAAAAAACACCTTTAAAAGCCTCCAGAATCCATTCAGATGGCTTTAAAATCAAAAAGTGAATAAATTGGGCGTGTACCGACAAGAACGCCTTAAAACGCCTAATAGCAGGCTTGAGAAAAAAATGCATTGACAAACATTCCCAACCCGTGTAGAATTACAGTAATGATTGTTGTGGATAATGACAAGTAGTTTGATAATTTCCATGAAAGCTTATCCACAACGCGGAATTTTTAACTAAATAAAAAATGAGATGCACCTGGACGATGCATCTCGGATTCGGTTCTCTGTTACTGTCGCCAAACGGTAACGGAGCAACTCAGGTATCAATCGCCGATACGGAATCTTTTAACCGATTTAGTTGTTAGCATAAAGCTACTGACTAGATAATAGCAGACCTAGCGGAAACTGTCAAGATGGTTGAAATTATTTTTGTATATATTTTGCCCGGATACCTTATGTATTCGGGCTTTTTTGATGTTTTTTTGATGAATTATTTTTAAAATTAATCATGGGTAGAAAAGAGGTGACAGAATGAAAATTAAATATAGTCTTTTAGACAGACTTTGCAATCTCACAAACAAAGAAGTTGATTTTCTTCTGTATATCGCTCATTACCAGGATGATTATGGTCGGATCCGTGGAATCTATTATCGTGACGTGTGCCGGGCCTGTGATATGTGTAAGCAGACTTTTTATGATGTGCTGCGGTCATTGCAGCAAAAAAGCATCATTACATACGTTAGAGCGGATCAGGACTACAATATAACGATCTTAGATAACGATTTTTCCTACAAGGGCTCATATGAAGAGGGGTATATCAATGTATCCAGATCCGTATTTGATGGTGTACGGTTCAACCAATTGCGGGCCAAAGAGAAAATTCTTGTGCTGCAGCTGATGAAAGTTACCCACGAGAACGCGAAGAGCTTCCAGATCAGAACAGAAAACTTCTACCGGAAGTACACGGAGCTGCTGGGGGTCACGAAGAAGGTGCTGCGTGGGTACCTACACAGTATGCGGAGCTTTTTCAGCGTAGGGAAGAAGGATGGGAAGTATTTCATTACATTTTTGGCCTCCGTTTTTAAGTCCAAGAGAAATGTGTCGGAGACGGATCAGCTTCTCGGCCACGAGGTCAAAACGGATTGCCGGCGGAGTAAGATCAAAGAAATAGACGATCGAGCAGTGGAAGATACAATGCAGCTGGTAAAGCAATATAGGCACGATGCCAATGAAAGGGGCGTGAATATCCTAGAAATCGTACAGGAATGTATATGGACAAGCGTACAGGGATTTAAAAATCGAGTGTTAAATCCTAAATACGTGCATAAACTGATCCGTATTAAGTTAGGATTAGATTATGGTTCATGGCCTGTGATTGCGGGACAGAATTAAATATGACACGATAGGCTTGTCAGAGACAAGTCTATCTGGCGTTGTAAAAAATACAGATAGTAAATGATTTTGAGGAAGAAAAGAGGGGATCCGGCTGCAACCGGATTTTTTTTTGTTTTCGGGCAATTTTTTAGTCCATTTTTAAGGGCATATAAAAATAGTAGTCTATTTCTAAGGGCATACTATTTTTATATAGTCCATTTTTGAGGGAATATTTAGAAAAAACAGTCTATTTTCAAAGGTCTTATAAATCCCTAGAAACCCTTATAAAATCAAGGGTTTCTAGGGATTTTTGTATTGAGTATATTATTTCTAGTTTTATATTCTTTCTATCTCTATAAATACAATCTTACACAACTATATATTCAAAACTTACGTGATTTATTTGCTTATGCTACCAAAACATTACAGATCACCCACAAAGATGCTCTAAATCAAAGTCAAGGGTATATAAACGGTGGCAAGCCACCGCCCTTGACTTTGATTTTTCTATGTGCTAACCGACAAATAAGCGATGTGAAGGGAAAAGACAACATAACACTTAACCTTCTCATCACTCTTTATATTTTAGCACATAGAACCGCGCATCTTTATCATCCCTCGCATCAAGACTAAGCTCAGTTCAGCTAAAAAAACAACATAACACTTCTAGCGATATTGCAATCTCTAATAAGATAGTGTATAATTACGATATAATAATAACTAAATTATGAATAAGAAGGAGGAATCTTATGCAAATTAAATCATCTGCAGATCTCAGAAATAGTTACAAGGAAATATCTGATCTGGCCAAAGCGTCCGGGGAACCGATATATATAACAATTAACGGAGCCGGGGATGGTGTCTTTATGTCAATGGAAGCGTTTGAGCAGATGGAAGAAACACTGCTCATGAGGTCACGGGTACTTGCTGCGGAACATGCACGCCAGGCCGGGGCCAAAACCTATAGTCAAGAAGAAGTTGATGAAAGGTTTAGGAAACGCTATGAGAATTGAATATTTAGAAGCCGCGCTTTCTGACCTGGATAATATAACAGATTACTATTTTGCATTATTTGGGATCGAATCAGCTATGAAAGTATACGATCAGATCCGTGCGTCGGTGGGGCAGCTGGATGAATATCCTGGCTCCGGGGTACCTTGCAAAGATCGTCAGCTAAAAATTTTGGGGTATAGGGAGCTCTTTTCTGGCCGGTTTGTGATTGTATACCGCGTTGATGAGGGGGAACAGAAAGTATATATTAACCATATTGCGGATACGCAAACCGATTATCCGCACTTATACAAAACTCTATAAATAAAAAAGAAGGCTGGATGCTTTTCCAACCTTCTTTTTTATATGACAAAATATAAAAATATAAAAATATAAAAATATAAACCAATAAAAATGTAAAAAACAATGTCTCGCCGATAGTCTTCCTGCAAGTTGCCGCTTCCGTACCGGTATTATATCTGGATGGTACTCTCCACCGGCTCTGACATGCCGGCTCCCAGGCGGTATGTGCTGTCTCATCCGTGCGCCGCCGCCCTCGACCTGGTGTATACCAGTATTCCCGGATAGAGGATGGGCTATGGGAGCGAATTTCCTTGGAACTCTGGTTATCGTAGGCGGCCACGGAGGCAAAACGGGAGTATGTAGCTATGATGGGCCGCCTTAGACATTATACTTTTGGAACGTTCTTTTTACTTTTTCGCCGGCTTAGTATCTCTTCACGGTGAGCTTGATAATATCGCTTGTTATATTCTCTCATTTCAGAGAGCCGCTGTTCACGGCTTTTTAACTTATGTTGTATTTCGCTGTCTTCCTTATGGCGCTTTCGATACTCTTTTCGGCGTAAATTAATTTGTTGACGAGTCTCTTCGTAAGTTCCGTCTAATTTTTTTCGCGCATGGTTTAATAATGTTCCTATACCTGCAGAAACTTGTAATTTCTCTCCGATTTCTCGGTATGTAAAACCGTCTAGCCATAGCAAAAATACTCTGCTCTCTGCCGGGGTTAAAACAGATAAGCTTTTTCCGAGATATCGTTCTTTTCTATATAACTGTGCTTCTTTCTGTCTTTTTCTGGCGGATTCCCGTTTTCTTCTGGCGGATTCCTGTTTCCTTCTGACTTCTTCCTGTTTTTTTATAGTTATTTTTTCTTGCCTTTTTAAAGATGGTATAAACATTTGTTTAGAGCTGCTCTTTATTTCTACTTGGTTGCTTGCACTTTTTAGCAGCTGGCTTACATTTTGCTTTGAACACCCTAATATTTTACTGATTTCAACATAGGATCTACCTTCAAGCATTAATATAGCAGCTTTTTTTTGCTTCAAAGTCAAGTACTTTAAGTTATCAGCATTAATTTTAGTCATCATACTAATCTTCTATCCTCCAGGTAATATTAGAGTTTGATAATATTATAATACATGGATGTTGGACTTTTTTAAAGTATAACATACTTTTATGTGCTTCCTGATGCTCTGTGCTGTTTTAGAAGCATTTATTATTTTGTGCCTAAATTAATAGAGACACTCACATGAAAAATATTTTAATATATTTATATTTTAATATATTTATATCTTAATATATTTATATCTTAATATATTTATATTTTAGTATGTTTATCATAAATATATTTTTCCGTGCTGGCAGTTTCTAAAGTTTGTTTCGTGCCTTTATTAATTTTGGCATAATATATAAAAATATAATTATATATTTATATTTTTTTGTCATTGCGAGTGCCTTTATTAATTTAGACACAAAAGAAAAAAATAATTATATTTTTATATTTTTATATTTTAATATATTTATATTTTTTGTCATTGCGAGTGCCTTTAATAATTTGGACACAAAAGCTAGAGAAAATTTCTCTAGCTTTTGTGTCCAATTGCTTAGTGCTGTTTCTGTGTTGCGCTTTTTCCTGCCCCTCGCCGGCAGTTAGGGCCTTTAGTTTCTTTCCCAATGCTCCAGCCTAATTTCCTTAGATCCTGGGTAAGTTCTTTTTTTGTATGTATAGACTTATAATAAGATGTACGACCGCAACGCTCACATTTAACTCCACTAATAAATGGCATGTCTATTCTCCCTCCATAAAATTGTTTTTGATAATATCTATGGTGTCGAGTGCTATTTTAAATCCTTCAATTACCTTCTTAATCTCATTAGGTGGAACGGATCCATAGCTGGCCGTTTGGATTTTAAAGTTAGGTGTTGTGTTATCATAATCGATAAAGATTGAAGGTAAATAACAATTACCCATAGGCCGGATCATGAGTCTGTATCCTTGATGAATCCATGAACAATGTTCCTGTGTTACGTAATAACCATTCTCTAAATCATATAACTTTGCTTGCTCTGCTTCCATGAGTAATTTCATAACATCTCTCCTTAAAGTATTTCTTTAAATTATATACTTGCGCAAGTATATAATCAATGGGAAGATCTTACAAAGTTACGCAAGTATATATGTGAAATATGTATACTTGCGTAACTCTGCAATTAATGTTATACTTGCGGTATAGTTGGAGGTGAGTGGGATGCCAGATACTCGTAATAATGGGAACTCCAGACCCAGCACAAGAGCAAAAAATAAAAATAATAGTAAAAATTATGATAGATTATATCCGTTTGTAAAAAAGGGCGGAAAAGAGGAAATCAAAAGAGCTGCAGCTGCAGCGGAAGAAAATCTTAATGAATATATAGTTTCATCAATTTATCAGAGGATGGAGAGAGAAGGGCGAAGTCACATGGCCCCCCCTGGGGAATTGGAAGACTCCCAGGTAGATTAAGATTTAATATGATAGGGTAACAGCAGTATATTTAATATACGTATCGGAAGGATCGGATTCTATCCGATCCGGAAGATGAGTATTGATAGCGGGGGGGGGCTTTACCAAATTTATTAATAATTTTTACTACATATTTTTATGTGGATATGTTATACTATAGCGGTATAGAGTGGCTGGAAAGGATGGCCACATCATGAAAAGAAAAAGAAAAAATAAGTCTTTACGGAATGTAAGTATCTTTAAACTTAACAATTCCTTCGATCTAATCTCAGATTGTGTGATACCTCATACAGATTTTTCCCCTAATCAAGTAGTGCAAGCAATAAGCTATAAGAATAGAATTGTCATTAAACCATATAAAAAAACTGAATAAATAGTCAAAGAAGCCACTCTATATAAAAATATGAAAACATAAAAGCGAAAAAATATAAAAATATTAAAATATAAAAATGTTTTTATATTGACATTAGAAAAAATAGTCGGTATGATGAAAGGGTGAAGGATATGATACAAATAAGATGCTATAATGTAATGTTCATTTTAAAATGTAAGAATGAGTCCGAATACTATAAAATTGAGTGTTTCGGAAAAAGGCTGCAGCATGAAACTATAAGGATGACCGATATTTTTAAATGGTGTAATATACAGCATATACAGTATCGCACGTACTTTATTTACAGAAAGGATTTTCCATTAAGCGCAAATCTCTGGAACTTGTATACATATATCAGAGGAAGCATAGAACAATATCTTAACAAATATGAGGAGGAAAAAATATGATATTCGCAATTGCGAACCAAAAAGGCGGCGTATTGAAGACTACAACAACTTATAATGTTTCGAAGGCTTTGGCCGAAGCAGGAAAGAGTGTATTAATGGTTGATTTGGATAGCCAGGCCAGTTTGACTATTTCGACGGGGCATGAGCCGTCAGAATATCAGCATACAATCTGTGATCTTCTGAAAAAACGCCCGGAAAATGTAGAGAAATGTATCTATAATATAGCTGAAAACTTAGATCTAATACCATCCATTATTGATTTGGCATCTCTGGAGATGGAACTTATGTCGAGAACCGCAAGGGAAAGTGTGCTTTCAAGAGCACTTGAAGAAGCAGCTAAATATGATTTTATACTGATTGACTGTCCGCCTCAACTTTCCATACTGACCTTGAACGCACTTGCTGCAGCTGATGCGGTAATTATACCATGTAAGACAGATTACCTCTCCTATCGCGGCTTAGAGCAGCTGGAAAATACAATAGATGAGGTTCAGGATCTCGTTAATCCGAATTTACATATTTTCGGCATCGTGGCTACTCTATACGAGATGGTAGTCAAAGACCACAACGAAATTTTAGATATGCTAAAAGAAAAGTATAATGTAATTGGAGTAACAAAGAAATCAGCGTTGGCCACAAAAGGTATATATGACGGTAAATGTGTGGTTGAAAGAGATCCGAGATCTGAAATCGCAAAAGAATATGTCAAAATAGCAAATATTATCATGAAGGGATGTAAATAAGATGGGAAGTCTGGCAGATAGAGAAAAACGTAGAAGTGTTGTCGGAAGTATGGTAAGTGAGATGCCAAAAACGGAAGTGGAATATAAGAATCCCACATATAAGGTTAGAGTCGATACTTTTCGAAAAGTTAAAATGAAAGCCTTAGAGGAGGGGAAACACGATTATGAGATCGTCCAGGCTGCATTGGACGCCTATCTTGAGGATAGATAATACAAAATGAAATATGATATCTTGAACAATTATAAGGCATATTTACAAGCCAACCTAAACAAGAATACTGCTAAGACGTATTATTCTGCAGTAAATAAGGTGTTTGATGGTATCGATTTTAATGACCTGCAGGAGGTATCTGAAACAAAGATCCTCGACAGAATAAAAAATCTAAAATCGAAAAACCAAGTGAGCGCAGCTAAAAATGGTTTAAAACATCTGCAGATGGTTAATAATCATCTGCAGATGCCATCCGATGCCCAAATAGCCGAGATATCGAAACACAAAAGGAACTATGTAAAAAGTAGAGGTAAGTCAGTTGACTTTGACCAGATGCTGCGCAAAGTCAACGTCTTGAAAAATAAAAAACTAAAATTAGCGTATCGGTTGGCGGCCATATCCGGGCTCAGGGTGTCAGAGCTGGCGGCTCTGGAAGCTAAGGATATAGAATTTCGAGATGATGGTGGTATCTCTGTATCAGTACGGCATGGAAAAGGTGATAAGCCTGGGATTGTAGATTGCCTAAATGATACTTATGTCTATAGCAACTTGAAAGATTATTGCCGGCAGAATGAGACTGGAAAACTATTTTATAGTGAGAGTTATATGCGTGAGAAGGCCCACGGCCTGGGTATGGAAATGCACGATTTTAGACGTGCATACGCAAAAATAAAAAAAATGGAGTGTATGGCTGCCGGGGCAACCGCTTATGAGGCCAACGGAGCGGTTCAAGAAGGATTAAGGCATACTCGCTTTTCCACCACAAAACGTTATCTATATGGACGGAAAATAATAACAAAGAAAAAAATAAAAACAGTAGATAAAAAAATTACGGAAAAACCGTCGAAGCCAGCAGAAACGGTTCGAACCTTTAAGGAATGTAGTCTTTATAATTATGAGCTCATGAGTGTAGTGGATGCGTTTGATCTGCAAGAGACAGAAAAGCAGGCTCTTGAAAAGTACAGTCAATTCGATTATGACCCTATAAATGAATCTTTATATAATCCGGACTTTCCGAATCCGGAAAAGTATAAAGAAAGCATTGATATAATAACCAGTTGTATCGATAGAAAAACGATTTCAGATGATATGATCGTTTATAGAGGTGTTCCCGATCCGAAGTTCTTCTTTAAAATGGATGTCAATAATATGAGTGTGGAAGAGCTGAATGATCGATTTAAAAATCAGCTGGTTCGCCATAGAAGTTTTATGTCCACCACTATAGAAAAAAATGTGGCCAAGTACTTCGCTGGCGGTAGAGAATCTGGATTAACTCTTATTATCAGGGCACCTAAAGGAAGTAAAGGCATATTTCTAAACGATGTTTCAATACATAAAGAGGAAAAAGAAGTACTATTCCAGCGCGGATCATTTTTGAGAATTGATAAGATAGAAAAAAAAGAAAATCTGGTAGCGTATGTATCGTTAGGTAAGCAATTAGGGAAGGGCAGCTTATGAAAAAAGAAAACTGTGAAAAAACCGGAACAAAGTTTCAAATCAACGATAAAGAGGAAATTGAATATGTGTCCTGGGAGGAGTACAATAGGGAGATCGTAGAAGGAAAATTGACTGGGGTCGATTTCCCGGATTATGAGGAGGGGGATTCATGAAGAACTGGATTTCAGTGTCAAAAGAGGTGCCATCTGAGAGCAAGATCTATAATATTACGTATAAGAGCACAAGTGGCCGTAGACGATCAGATTCAGCCTTTTACAATTCTCAAAAAAAGATCTGGTACTGGGATGAAGAGGAAGAAAAAGAAGTAGCGCGTGAAATTGTAGCCTGGGCCAGCCTTCCAACACCATATAATCCGCCATATCCTATTTATGGCGCTATTATAGGAGATATTGTAGGATCGGTATATGAATTCCATAACATAAAAACAAAAAAATTTGAGTTTTGGAATCCGAAGGCTTGTTTTACGGATGATACTGTAATGACCATAGCAGTATACGAAGCAATGGATATGCATATTAAAAGCAATGGTTCATTGGATTTGAAATCGCTATTGGTGAATAAAATGAGATACTATGGAAAAAAATATCCTTATTGCAGTTATGGTATGCGTTTTAATATGTGGCTTAATAGTGATTATGAAGAACCCTATAACAGTTTCGGGAATGGATCAGCAATGAGGGTTTCTGCTGCGGGCTTTTTTGCTGAGACATTGGATGAGGCTCGTCAATTGGCCAGAGCCTCGGCGGAAGTGACGCATAACCATCCGGAGGGGATCAAAGGAGCTGAGTCGGTAGCTACGGGGATATACCTAGCATTATCCGGGGTAGGAAAGACGGCGATTGCCGCGTCGCTGGCTGAATACTGGAACTTAAATTTCAGTTTAAACGAGATTCGATCCGATTATGAATTTGACGAGACATGTCAAGGGACAGTTCCCCAAGCTATAGTTGCTTTTCTGGAATCAACAGATTTTGAAGATGCCATCCGCAATGCTGTATCCCTGGGAGGAGATTCGGATACGTTGGCAGCCATTACTGGTAGCATAGCGGGGGCTTACTACGGTATACCTGATGATATGATATTACGAGCTTTTCAATATCTGGACGAATACCTTTCTAGTAAAATTGAATTTTATTAAAGCCTGCGTCTCAATTAATTGAGACGCAGGCTTTAATAAAATTTATCAGAATCTATATGATAAGAGGTAGGATCTTCGTATTCTTTTAAATGCCGGTATAATGTTCTACGGCTCATTCCTAACATTATACTGACTTCCTCCGCTGTATGCTCCTTTAATAATTGTTTGACCTCTCCATAGGTGTAGCCTTTCTCGTTTACTTTGTAGTTTTTTCGCCTGCCTGCATTTCGTGTCTGCTGATTTCTGATTTTATCTTTATCATACTTAATGGATAAATAAAGATCATTTGATTTGGGTTCTATGGAAAAATTAACTCCAGATGTTTCTAATAATTCATTTAATTCATTTACTTTTTCTCCATACAGTTCTAAAAAATATTCACTTACGCGTATTGATATATAGTCGTGCATATAATCCCTCCCTTGATTGACATTATTAATTATGACACAATTATATCACACCATAATATATTGTGTCAATATTAAATGTGGCGCAGAAAAAAATAAAAATATAAAACTATAAATATATAGAAATATATTAATAGTTTTATATTTTTATATATCGTAAAAAGGATAGTAGCAGTTAAAGAATCATTTAGCTTTTAATAACTCATCAAGACTAACATTTAAGTAGTTGGCTATTGCGACTAATTCAGAAGCATATACGTTAGCCAGGTCATGTTCTAATTTATAATACCTCTGTTTATTTATATTGCAACCTTGCAGCTGCAGATCGAGAACAATCGAGGAGGCTTTTACCTTTTTCTCAATACGGATCCGCCTAATATTGGCACCGACAGGTATACGGTTATCCGAACGTATTTTAATCTCTTCCATCATATAGTTAATACTCCTTGCAAATGATACAGCAATGGTATACGATATTATAAAAAGTTTGGTATCCGTATAGCTTACAAAAATCGCGGGGGGCGGAAAATGAAGAAGCTATTGTTGCTCGTCTTTGTAATGAGTTTTTGTTTTGGATTTTTTTTATATGAGAGGCCAGAGCCTAAACCTGATTACTGTATATGGAGTAGTTTCTCCAATAATTCCTCCGATTATAGATCTACTGACTTACATATTTTGCTATACTCTGATATAAGCATAGACGATGATCTGTATGAGGAAATTAGAAAAAACCATAATAATATGAATGGCAATCCGGATAGACTAATTATCCATGTGTATAGTAATATAGATGATCTGCAAAAAGGCAATGAAGTGGGAGAGAAGGAATTTAACGTAAAAGAATAATGTTTATAATACAAAAAGGCGGAAGTTTAATTAGCTCCGCCTCATTTTATATATTTCTCATACCACCGTGGTTGCCGGTGGTATCGCTCCTCGGTTTCTTGAATTACCTCTGCCGTATAGAAACCGCAGATTTTTGGGCCATCCCGGCATATTCCTTTTTTTTGATCGTAGTGGGGACAGGAATTAATGTCTGGTGCCAATGTGCATATTGTTGCCATATAATCATCTCCTTTTTTATAATTATACCGCACGTATGTTCTGGATAAAAGAGCCATATTTTACCTTTTAACCACTATTGCGGTTAAAGATTAATCTGTAAAGAAATATTTATATTAAAATATTTTTATGGTTTTATATAAAAAGCAGACGGGAGCTTTCAAGTGGATGCGACGACTAATTATACGCTGCAACGTCTGGTACTGGCTACAGGAGGCGACGACCTGTGCGTGTAGGTAGCTTTTATTCGATGTATAGGGCTATACCATTCAGACAATCCGACCCCAAATGCGCTAAGAATTAGAAAAAGTAGAGATCTGACTTAACTTTTTATAATTAAACATTGAAAAAGGCACATCATAATGAGTGCCTTTTTTGTTCTATTCATCTACCTATAAGATATGTTCTTACTTCAAAAATTAATGAATCTGCTTCTTCTATAGCCTTTTTCATCTCAGCCTTAGTTCTTTTTCCGATGCAGGCATGGGCTAAAATATAATTTGCTTTTACAAGTTTATCTGCCATTACATTACACTGCATTGCTAAATTATTTGTTACATCGTATTTGATATTTTCCATTGTTACCCCCAGTATAGATTTTGATTTCCTTTTGCCTTCACTATACCCTATTATTGGGGTAATGTCAATTGATTGTTAATAATATTTTATCTTTTCCTCTTCTGATGGAATTATCTCAATGATATCTCCTGGTTGCAGTCGCGCCATTAAACAGATTTTATTTAGGGTTTCTAACGTGATAGATTTTCCTTCTCCAATATTAGTTATAGTCTGTTTAGAAAGTAAATTGTCTTGCTGGAGGCGCGTTTGATTAAAACCATATTTTTTCATTGCCTCAAATACATTTATTTTATACTTTATCAAAAAAATCACCTCTCTTTCTATATTTAGAATATCATAATGGTTCGATTTGTCAATATAAAATACCCTAATAATAGGATAATTTATATTGACAATACCCTAATATTAGGGTATAATCAAGCCAAGAATTAAGAGAACAGATAAATAACAGACAACAGGAAAGGAGATTTGAAATGCAACGAGAACAATTAATATTAAAGGCTGTGTTATTACTCAGGACGGTAAATAGGTATTCTTCAAAAGAAGAGCAGCTTGTAATGATGGATAAGTATTACTCCACCGAACAGTTAGAAGATTACATTGAGCACTTCCACGATCCTAAACCCGAAAATTCTTTTGAGGAGTTGGAGGTAGCCATGGATGATTATATTACCGAGGACAAAGATTACACACCATCATGCACGTATCATGATTACGGCCCGAGTAACCCGTGGGATGCGCCAGGAATGTGCATCAGTGATTTTATTTAGGCAATATTAACTGACCGGCGGCGGATCGGCTCCGGATCGGCTCCGGCCCGGGAATAGGCCGGGAGAATATTATAAAAAAGAGCCGGGGATTTGCCCTGGCTCTCTGCTGTCTAAAAATATTAGTGTTTCAATCCACTCCATAAAAAATGTAATAAAAGATAAATTTTCTTACATAAATCCATTTATTTCCATATGTTTACTATATATGGAAATTTAAAAAATGTCAATAATCTTATTCGGATACTTTTTCAAAAACTTATTATAAAAGGAGCCTTGTAAATACAAGCATTGTAAGGCTTTTTTGTTCAAAATTAATTTAATATTTATCATTAAAGTGAAAGTAAAATTAGATTTTAAAATTGAATCATATTATAAAGATTATCTTTATCGGTTTGCGTTATGCCAATGTAACGTAATGTTACCTCGGCGGATGAGTGATTGTAAACTTGCATAATTAAGGCTATATTGTGAGTTTTATTATACGCATCATATCCCCAGGTTTTTCTAAGGGAATGACTGTTAAAGTTATCCAAGTGCAGGGCCTGGCCGGCATCTTGAAGTATGCGCTGCGCCTGTGTAGTACTGATATGCTTTTTCCCCCTCCCCTTGCGACTGGCAAAAAGATAATCGTCATACTGTAAATTGTAATCCTTAATATAATCCTTTAAAGTGGATTTTAATGCTGTGTTAATTGCGATATGCTTTTCTTTTCCCGTCTTTTGTTCTTTAAGAGCTATGTATTCCCGGAAGTACCCACTTTGATGAAAAAAATCGCATACCCGAAGAGGTACTATATCGCTGATTCTTAGAGCCGTATTTAACTGAGTTTTAGCCATTACATAATCTCTCATGTTTTTTCCCTTTAAATATGCAAATAATTCTTGCAATTTCTTCTTATCGCGGATCGGCTCTGTGGTTTTATTCATCTTAAAAAGTCTCCCTATTGAATGTAATATAAAAATATAAAAAATGCTATTTTATTACATTCGTTTCTTATCTCATGGTTAATCAATCAATTTTAGCAGAAAAAAACCTAGATTACAAGAGGGTTTCCGACACATCCGGTAGGCTGCCACGAATGTAATATAATTTATCTTATATTACATTGATTAATTTTTTTGATTGGAGGGGTGATATGGAGCCAAATGTCGCCAGGATCATGAGCAGTGAGGAGTTAGAAATAGCACGGCTAAAAGCCAAAGCTAATAAACTGATTGACGTAAATCAGCAGCTGGTCAGGGAGAAAGCGCAGCTGCAGGAAACCATCCAGCGATTACAAAGATTTTCAAATGCAGAGAAAGAGTCTGGAGCGTCTGAGGAAGATGAGCTTACCTTTATCTACATAACGCGCATATTGGATTTTTTGGCTGAATTACAAAAATCCGCCCTGTGGTTGGACTATAAAAATAATACGGCCAACACCAAAGAGTACTACCGGGTAGATAAGCGAGACTTCGAGAACATTTTAGCTGCCTATACGGATGATAAGGTTACGGCCAGAAACTTTATTCGCTATATGGTATGTCTAGGGATCATGAAGTCCAATGACAAAGAAATATTCTCCGTGATAGTTAATGGTAAGAGTAGGCGGGTATATATGATTCGGAAAACTGCTGTAGATCTACCAGGAGTCGAAAAATATGAAAGGTAACACATATATTGATGAATTCTTAGGTATTGTGGGTTTCTTATCACATTCTCAAAAAGTGCCGATCGACAAAGGCTACATATTGGTGAGCAGAAAAATACTGGATAATATGCTGAATCGGAATTCATACGATACTGTGGAGCAAAAGCTACGAATCTGGAAGCGGCTGCATTGGATCGACGCCGATCCGGATCGTTACACGAAGAAAATTTCGCGTAACGGGAAGCGTACCAGGGTGGTGAAAATTGATATGGACGTATACTACACCCTGGCATTTTTATTCAGCAAGGAACCGGGGCAGTAACACAAAATTAATATGCAAAAATGCCCCGCCGTGTAGAGCTGATATTTACGAGTTTCTTCTATATTATATACCCACCTCGATAATGGGCTAGATAACGTAGTTATCTAGCCAGTAGGGGGAGCGGGGAAAGCGGTGAGAGGTGTGTGAGCGCAGTACGTAGTACGGAGCGGATCGGGCCGGTAGGCATACCGGGGGGCCAGTGAGCGCAGTACATAGTACGGAGCGGATTAAGCTGGTAGGAGTACTGGTGGGGACAGGAAGCGCAGTACGCAGTACGGAGCAGATTGGCCAGAAGAAGACTGGGAAGGACAGGGGAGGTACAGAACCGGTCAGGGGTGTGGGGAAGTCAAGGGACGGGGTACCTGATAGAAGAGTAGCTGCATGTGAAACAGGCTGGCAGAAACATTGAAGGAGATGGAGGTCATAGCTGTGAAAGAAGTTTCTTTTAACACGAAAGAAATCATGGAGAGATCCGGATATAGTCAGTCTACTATTTCTAATTTGATTAGGGAAGGGCTCACGACAGAAGAGATTATTGAAAGAGGAATAAAATATCACAGCAAGGTACATAAAAACCGAGAAATACGTGATACGAAGAATCTCGCAAAAGTGACGGGGTATTCGGAAAGCACAATATCTCAATATAGGACTTCAGGACTTTCAGACCTGCAAATTATTGAAAGATCGAAAAAAAAACGAATTACGGCTAAAAAACGAAAAAAAAGTATTCAGGTAAGGATACTTAGTGAATATACGGGATATTGTGAAAACACCATATATGCCTATTTGAGAAAAGGCTTGAGTATGGAAGACATACTTATAAAAGCAGAAGATTATAAAAAACCGTCAAATATCTTAGCTAAACGAATAGCAGCATTAAAGATTGTGACAGGATACGCAGAGAGGACTTTATATGCATACATAAAAGAGGGGGAGACGGATGAGCTGATCCTAAATAAATCGAGAGATCCTTTTGCTCATGCGAGTGGCTTGGAAAAGTTGAAAGCAGAAGGCAAATTAGGAAAGCATAAGAGGAAAGGAACACGTAATGAGTCAGAACTTGAAGCAAATATTTGAAGGAATAGTTTATTTCATTTATCTTACCTGTATCCTTTATTTGCCGTATATACCCATTACTCTATTATGTTTGTATGCTGCTTTCTTCATATAAAAATATGAAAACATAAAACTTGTTTTCTATAGAAATATGTCCAGATAAAACCGATTTTATAGAAAACAATAAAACAACGGAGGGAATAGGATGAAAAAAATATGTCCGAGATGCGGGAAAGAGAGAATAGATCCTTTTGGTATATCACGCATGGATCAATTAAATATCTGTAGTATTTGCTGTTCGAAAGAGGCTTTAGACCTGGCGGTTAAAGAGGGGAGAATGTTATCTGATGAGGCAGATCAAATAATGTGTTGCATAGAAGAGGCATATAAAACCCACCTGGATTAGATCCAGATGGGGAAAATGTCGATGGAGGTTGGGAGCCTTCCATCCACTTAATGGTAGCACACTGCTAAATATTACGCAAGGTTTAAAGACCTACACGGGAGAAAAAATGACGCTGAGTACATTTCGGTACGAGTTTCGACGAAGGTATGGAGTTAAATTTAAAAATTGTATTTTGTTTCGTAATGGGGAGTTGTACAACCTGGATACGGAAGAGAGCATACGCTTTAAAAATTTGGATGCGGCCTTAGATTATGAGATTGAAGGAAAAACTATTAGGAAATTTATTGATGAAATGTCTATGGAAGACTTGAAACTTACGTTAGATGGTGGCCGTGGAGCAAGTGGGGAGTTAGGGCAATCTACTTTCAAATTTCAAGACGCCGCGTCATCGAATGGCAGAAATGATAAAAGGGATCTAAATAGTCGCGCCAATACACAAATTAAGGAAAAAAGTGTAGCTGCAGCATTGAATATTTTCCGTAAAATGCACCTCGATTCTGAGAGGGAACATGCATTTTCGGTTGATGAAAATGGCTACGTACATAATTATGTTCATGGAGAGGCTCATTCCGTTGCTATTATGGGCGGAAGAGGTGAGATGATTTTTCATAATCATCCCAGTGGTGGAACATTTTCAAAGTCAGATATGTTATCCACTTCGCTTTCGGCAGAAAAAGGAATTGTAGCAAGCTGTGTCAGCGGCGATTATATTTTCGTAAAAACTCATAAGTTTCGTGCAAATGAGTTCGTAAAGGCTGTTAATAGAGCTAAGATGCAAGGTCTTAATTACGATGATGCCGTGGGGAAGTGGCTGACAGCCAATCAAAAAAAATACGGATACCATTATGAATTTAAGAAGGCCGATTAAAAAGTAAAAATATAAAAATATTTTTATATAAAAATTGGTTTATATAAAAAGGAGTAATTTGCCGAGGTGGGAGGAAGAGGATCTAGTTCTGGTCTAAGTAATGGATCTGGAATTAGTAGAGTGGAAAGAAAAATATGTCAAGATGAGGTGGAATCAGCCTACCTATTTGATACAGATGGAAATGTGATTTTTTCAAAATCGGATAATACGAAAAATTATGTAACTTTTAGCGAAGAGCAAGTGAAACAGTTTGAGGACAATATATTAACACATAATCATCCCGGAGGATCCACCTTTAGTTGTGAAGACGTATCTTTATTAACTTACAGTAAAATGCAAGAAATCAGAGCGACGACTTCAAAAGGAACATTTTCCCTGCGGGCAAATAAAGATTCAAAGTCTTATGAGAAGGGGAGTCTGGCTTTTTCAGAAGATTATAGCTATTCAATTTATTTGCGCACAAAGCATTGTGATGGTGTATATGAGAAGTTGCTGGAAGATTATAAAAACTTTAGGATTGATGAGGTTGAATTTCAGAAGGGGTGTGATGCATTAAATAGTGGGATGGCAGAGTTTCGGAATACATGGTTAGAGGAGAATTCCCATAAGTACGGCTACATATACAGATTTCAAGGGAGGTGAGTAAGATGCCAAAAGAAAATAGCTGGAAGCTGGATGATTCTTCGTTAGAACCATATAAGGCAGAGCTGAAAAGAGAGGAAGTTTCCAAACCAGAGAAAAAAGAAGAGGAATCAGAAAATGTACAGAAGTCAGAGAAACTATGAGAATCTGGAGAAACGCCTTTTTAATGCCCCAGGAAAATATGGGATACCGGTAATTGAACCTACACACTTGAAAAGAAAGATTGATTTTATACCATTTAATTATGCAAAAACGATAGACCATCCAGAAAATAAAGGAATTCATTTTTTTTTAGACGACTATCAATTTAATCGTGTGTGGGCCAGGCCCAGAACTTATTTACACATGATTCAAAAATTTGCATATGTAATGTCACCGGACTTTAGTATTTATGTGGATTTTCCCCTCGTAATACAGCTATATAACCATTACCGAAAACATTGGTTAGCTGCATACTGGCAGGAAAATGGTGTTGAAGTGATCCCTTCTATTTCATGGGGAAATGAGGAGTCATTTGAATGGTGTTTTGATGGTGAGCCACATTATAGCACTGTGGCAGTTTCGTCGGTTGGAACCCAGAGTAGCCAGGAAGGCCGGTCTGTATTTCTTCAAGGCTATATGGAGATGATGCGTAGATTAGAGCCAGAAGTAATTATATTTTATGGAGATGTTCCTAAACTGTGTAAGGGAAATATTGTTCCAATTGAATCATTCCAGGAAAAATTTAAAAAAATTCAGTATAACCCCGCAGATAGATTTAAAGGAGTTAAATCTTATGAAAAAAGCGAAAAAAATATGGAATCTTTATAGGGAAGGAGAGTTACAGGGGCTTTTCACGTCCGCGGAAATTTCAGATCTAACAGGGATGCACAAAAATAATGTTTCAAATTATGCCGAGCTGGGATCCCTATATAAAGGAATCTATCGTATTGAGAAAGCGGATGAGTCACTGGCAAACGAATGGGCGACAGTGACGGAGGGAATTACTGCTGGGGCAAGGCGGTAAGATGAGCGGATCAGCGCATATGGCAATGGGCGTTTTTATTGGGGCCATGGTGGTATATGTGGCCCAGCCAAAAGTGGTTGAGTCGGCGGTAATCTTTGGTATTACAACAACGGCAATTTTACTTCCAGATATTGATGAGCCACGTAGCAAGATAGGAAGAAGATATCCTGTAATATCCTTTATTATTCATTTCCTTTGTGGCCATCGTTATTTAATACATTCACCATTTTTATTAGCTATTCTATATTACTTACTTAATTCCAATTTACAGGGGGTCAGCTTTGTGGCTGGATATGGGAGGCATTTATTGCAGGATCTATTTACAGCCGGCGGGCTTGCGCTTCTCTACCCATTTAGTCGGCGTAGAATCAGCTTATCTCCATTTCGTACTGGAGGTATTACAGATTGGCTTATGACTGGCGTGCTTATGATAATAATTTTTAAAATAGTAACGGAGAGGTGGTAGAAATGTGTATAGATTGGAAAATGGTTTCCAAAAGAATATATCAGCAGCGAAAAATAATGAGGATGTCCAGAGAGGAAGTCGCGGAGAAAATAGGAAGAGTGCCGAGCTATTATGGCGATATTGAGCGTGGAACTTGCGGGATGTCAGTGGATACGCTGGTTGCGTTATCAAATACACTTCATCTTTCAGTCGATTATATTTTGTATGGAACTGCGGAAGAGACAGATATATACGAGCAAATTTGCCGATCGCTGAAAAATTATGATATCAGGATACAGAATAGGGCTCTTTCTTTGATGGATTTCTATTTAAAACAGGAGGTTAAGACAGGATGAAAAAAAGATCTCTCCGGACAGTGCTTGCAGCAGCATTGATTGTATCATGCTTATCGCAGAGTACAAGTTATGGAGCCTGGATTGAGAATAACAGTGCCTGGCAGTACCAAGAGGGGGAGGAGACAGTAAAAGGCTGGGGGTTAATAGAAAATGAGTGGTATTTCTTTGGCCCTTATGGGGATATGGTAACTGGTTGGCAAAAAGTTGCGGACAAATGGTACTTTTTTAATCCTATATCCAATGGTACGAAAGGTAAGATGCTTACGGGGTGGCAATGGATTGATGGATATTGCTATTACTTTACAGAAATGAAGGATGCTTCCCATGTTGAAGGGGAAATGTGGATCGGTGAGGTAACGCCAGATGGATATATAGTAGATGGATCTGGCCGTTGGACGGATGCACAGGGAATTGTACAGTTCTTAGAAGGAAAAGGAATTTTGACATTTAAACAGAACCACGCACAGAGCCGTTTTAGTAGTGGAGGGTCGGGGGGAGGGGGCGGTACGAATAGTCATCCGGATAATCCAGAACCAGAGCCAGAACCAGAACCAAGACCGGATATAAAACCAGAACCGGATGTAAAACCAGAGCCAGAGCCGGCAACGCCATCCGAAGCCAAGAAATTGTATACTTACACAATTCGATATATGGATATTATTGACCGCACTATGTTGTATATGGTTACGGGACAGGCAGAAGAAAATGAACGGATCGAAATTGATCAGATTAATATTGAGGGCTACACAATTCATGGCGGGCAGAAGGAAAGTTTTTCTGTTTCGACCGATGGACTAACAGTTAATATTTATTATGATCCAATCACACCGGCCTCGCCATCGGAGGCAGTCAAAATCGATTGGAGTATCTATTTTATAGAGCAGGACAATCCGGATAATCAAATCTTTAAGGCTCAGACTGGAAAAACAGAAGAGGGAAGAGAAATTATTATTGATTTTCCGGAAACTATATTAGGTACTGACGGTTATTATTACTATGCACTTGTCAGTAGCCCTTATGCAATTACTGTGTCGGGGACAGGCCGACAGAAATATTACATAGAGTACGAGCGAGGTGACAAAGAGGAAGAAGAGGATCCGGAACATGAGGCGGCGGAAAAATTAAAAGACTGGCAGCGTATTGCAGCGTTGGCGGATGAGAAAATAACTGGATATATAATACCAGAAGAACAGTACCAATCATTGATTTCTGGTGATCTATATGCCAGTAATGAACGAATTAAAAATATGGTGTCAATGGTACAGGATGCCGATCCGCATGAAATCTATATTATTGGACTGAACCATATTCCTAACACACTTATTATCGGGCAGACTTTTCCGGACGTTATAAATATATCGTCATTAGAAATGGGGAGTTTGGATATAGGGGGCCAAAAATATACTATGCTACGTATTGGATTTACGAGATCATATGATAAAAAAACGTGTGTACATGACTATGAATTAACTGATTATGTTCCCTGTAGCTGCACCGCTCCGGGCTATGGCAGTGTGCAGTGTAGAAAATGTGGAAGTACAGAATCGATAATATTGCCATCGTCTGGCCATACAGACCTAAACCATGATGGTATATGCGAGGTGTGTTTTAAGCAGATCGAGGGAAATGATCCAGAGCCAGTACATTACAATATCGGGGATGTACAGGCCCGAAGGATTAAAGGCAAGATATATTTGTTCAGGTGCATTGATGAAGATTATGGAAAAAAAGCATTATTTCTCTGTGATAGCACGATTCGCTCTGATATAGATAGCTCTGCAGCAACGGTGAAGAAACTTACTTTTGGCAGTAACAATAACTATAAATACTCATACATTAGAACCTGGTTGAATGACAATGCGGATGATCTTTTTGGTGCAGAAGCTACTCTGATCGGAACAAATGTTGCTTACCAGGGAGCTACGGGAGATGGAAGCTATGAGCAATTTAATGAAAATGAATTGATTGCTTTAGAAAAGCCGTTTCAATTGTTGGAAGATGAAATATTTATTTTGTCTGTGGAAGAGGCTATACAATACCGGGAGTATCTATGGAGATTTGGAGGAAGTGAGGAAAATAATCAGGAAACACAGTACTCAGCGTATTCCCGTGGCTATTATCTCCGTACTCCTCAATATAAGGGCGAAGATGGCTTTGAGTATGGGCCTGGTATCTATGTTGTTGACTTTTCCGGGAGTATTCATCCTGTATCGGTGAGCAGCACTGATAATATCGGCATTAGGCCGGTAATAGCCATTAGGCAGCAGTAAAGGTAATCCAGAGGAGGAAGTAAATGGACAACTATATCATTACCTTGTTAATACAAAAAAAAGAGGATAATTGCAAGAATATTAATGAGGTGAAGCTAGAAGTGATGGATGCGCTTCATGAGGAAGGCACATATGAACCGCTGGATGTGTATGCTACTACTCAGATCGAAAAGGCATATGCAGCAGGAAGATCTCTGATGGAGGGAAAAAAGGAACATATTTTCAAACTAATAACGGCACTATAGGAAGGAAAAAAATATGAAAAAAGTATGGAAAAAGGTATTGGCCTTCGGCCTGTGTGGTGTTCTGATATTTTCTGTAATGCCACCTATGCCAGTTATGGCTAAGAGTGTACAAAGGAATATTGCCACAAATTCAAATGCCGAAAAAAATGAAAATACGCCGGTTGCTACAAAATCAAATGCGGATACAGCGAACAAGGCTACACTCTCTAATTCTTTACGAGCTGTAAATTCTTTGGGGGATATTTGGGACGACTGGAGCGGAAAAACAAGCTTTGAATTTTTGAATGGAACCCAGGGAGACGGTTCTGAAAAGAAGCCATTTTTAATTAAAAATCGGGAACAGCTCATGGGACTCTCAGAGCTTGCAGCAATGGGGATGATGATTCCCGATGCCGGCGGAGCTGATTATCCGGGTGATTATTCTGGCTGCTTCTTTGCACTGGGCGGAAATATAGACATGCAGGGAGTTGATTGGATACCGATAGGTTTCTATGGCGACTCTTCGGAGTCGGCTGGGCCGATCGTAAATGCATTTCAAGGTGATTTCGACGGCAACGGCTACACAATTCGAAATTTAAAGCTAAATAAATTTGTTAATTATAATCACGTTGGCTTATTTGGGGCTATTAGTAATTCGCTTATTCATGATCTGATTGTTATTCCTGATGTAACAGAAATCAAAGGGAACGACAGAGTAGGATCTATAGTAGGATATGCAGTTGATTCTAAGATCCTAAATGTAAAAGTGAAAAATGCTGCATTGAATACTACTGGAATTACTGGCGGTATTGCTGGCGAGGTAAGCAATACGGTAATAGAAAATGCGATCTGTGACAATGTAATAATTGATGCCTCCAATGGAGCAGAAATTATATATATAGGAGGGATTGTAGGGATTGCCTCAGATTCTGCCGTTGTAGATTGTGAGGTTACGACAGGAAGCGGGAATACGGCTAGAATACAAGGTACCGGCTTTACCGGCGGAATTATTGGATATCAAAACTCAGCAGATATTTATAACGTGTATGTAAAGGGAACAATCGGAGGGTATCACTCAACGGCAATTGGAGGGATTACAGGAAAATACGTATCCGGAAAGCTTAAAGTGGCACGTTTTGAAGGCACGATTGGTAATTC
>ENA-OQNO01000267-OQNO01000267.1-human-gut-metagenome-genome-assembly--contig:-NODE-267-length-57036-cov-4.986751_pt1 | contig 57036 bp, 53 predicted proteins | sample MGYA00242629_ERZ504880 | MGnify/ENA primary metagenome ERZ504880 (study PRJEB26092, sample SAMD00036377) | human gut metagenome | host: Homo sapiens | study: EMG produced TPA metagenomics assembly of... | reverse complement strand
ACTATTGCGTCGAAGCCCTTCGCTTTCAGCTTTGCGACTTCGGCGTTGGCGTTTTCTTTCTTGGAGTAGGCTCCAGTCTGCACCTTGTAGAAGCCGCCGGACTGTTTGAGAATAGCGTCAAAACCGGCAGCTTTCACCTTTTTGAGCTGAGCGTCAGCGTTTGCCTTCTGCTTATAGGCTCCGGTCTGGACGTAGTATTTCACGCCGGAACCGCCGGACGGGGTATTATTTCCGCCGGAGTTGCCGGAGTCAGCAGAGTCGAGCAGTGCGTTGATTCTGTCGGCGAGCTCCCCATATCTGGAATAAAGCCAGTCGCCGGGGCACGATTTATTCGCGAACCAGCGGTGCGCGGTGAGGACGATCTCGTTCGCCTTCGGCTCGTATGTGAGAGCCTTCTCCTTGCTGCCGAGCCAGAGCACCTTTGTTTTTCCGTTTCTCTTGCAGATGTCAGCGCAGAGCTTGATCAGTTTCTCGTAAACTGCGGATTTCATGGCGTATGGTTCGGCCTTATCGCTGGCGCACTCGATCGTGATCGCTCGCTGGTCGTTTGCGTTGCTGGAGCTACACCAGCTCCGGTTGCACTCGTCCACGATCATGGACGCGATCATCTTGGCCGAGAGCGTGTCGTCGTACAGACGCTCGGCGTATTCGATGATATTCTCGCGCTGCCAGCCGAAATTCATCGTCTTGCCTACGCCTGCATAGATGGCGCCGTCGCTCATGGCGATGAACACATCATGCAGCTGCAGGGGAATGCGGCTTTCCAGTATGGTTTTGCCCTCGATGACGCGGCTGACGATGGGGTAATCCACGCTTTTGCCGTTCCGCAGCAGGATGACGTTGGGGTTATCGAACTGAATGATCTCGGCCGTGGTGTTGTCGGTAATGCGGATGATGGTGAATGTGGAATAGGCCACCTGCCGAACACTGCACACGGGCAAAGTTTTTGCAATGGTGTCCACGCATTCCTCAATGGGCATGCCGTTTGCCATCATCGTGCAGATGATCTTGCTGGTGAGCGTAGAAAGGATGTTGGCCTTTACGCCGCTGCCCAGACCGTCCGCCAGCACCATTGTCAGAGATTTTTCATTGTTGCCGATGATTTCCACACGGTCTCCGCAAAGCTGCTCATTCACATGGTTCAGGCTGATGTAGCCGGTGTCTGTCCAAAGGTTGTTCATGGGTGCCTATGGCCCTCCTTTATTTTTGCAGGGCGTCCTTGAGCTGCGTCAGCGCGATCTTCGTCTCGGCGGTGTTCGTGGGAACCTGGGTGTTGGACGGCGTGGAGAACAGCGCCACGGCCGTGGGCAGGTAGGCGTCCGACTTCCAGAACGTCGTGTCCGAGTCGGTCTTGTCGATGCCCATCACGATGTCGACGGTGCCTTCCTTGAGCGCGGCCTCGGGGTCGGACCCCACGTTCACGATCTCAAGCTTCAGGCCGAAGCTGTCGGCGAGCGCCGCCGCCACGTCCACGTCGATGCCGACGATCTTGGACGACGAGGCGGGCTGCCCCGCCAGCGGCTGGTTGTCGGTGTTCACGCCGACGCGCAGCGTGCCGTCTTTGCCGATTGCCGGCGATGCCAGCGTGGCCGCTTTCTCGGGGGGAGTATAGCTCTGCTGCGATGAGCAGCCCGTCAGGACGGCGAGCAGGGCTGCCATGCACGCGACCGCCATGCAGCAGGACGCGAGCGTTTTATAACGCTTCATAACCGGTGAGCCTCCATCTAGCTTGATCTGCATACTGCCTCTTTCGACTGACCTAGTCTTTGCCCCCACACTCGCGCACCGGAGCTCAGCTTGCGCCCCTGCCCTCTCGCCCGTCGCAACCGTATGTCGCGATACACGGGCGGTGCGTCTTACCTCTAGGATACGCCATGCTCGTCGCGCGGAAACCGCGCGGCTTACGTGGATCCTTTCGACCGCATCTGCCATGGACTAAGGTTGATGACAACCCGCAACTACAGACTCGAAAGAAGCATCGATCAGTGTACCAGATAGTGAAAACGCTCGGAAGCGCGCCCTCATAATCTGCGGGAATCGCGGATCGTGGGACGCAGGGGGAAGCGGATGGCGATCGCGGGGGGCTGCGCTGGACGGGCGCTTGATGCGCGTTGGACGGGCGCTGGAACCGCGCTGGAATCGCGGCGGGCGGGCGCTGGAACCGCGCGAGATCGGGCAGCGTCGCACGGGAGCGCGCGGCTAGACGGGCGTGAGCGCCGCCGTGCTATCCTCGAAACCATGACGACGCCTTCGACAACTCCCGCTTCAACCATCGCCCGTGCCTGCTCGGGCCGCACCCGCGCGGCGCAAGTGGCGCGCAGCTACGGCCGCGGGGTGGCCGACGCGTTCACCGAGACGCTCTGGCCCACGCGCTGCGCCGTATGCGACACGCCGGGAGACGTGCTGTGCGCCCGCTGCAGCCTCAACCTGCAACATCTGGACTGGTGGCGCGCATGCCCGCGTTGCGGGTCGCCCTACGGGCGCACGCAGTGCTGCGCGTGCAACGACGTGGTGTTGGGCGCGCTCGGACGCGAAGAGCCGCCCTTCGACGCCTGCGCGAGCGCCGTCGTCTACGACGACGCGGCTGCCTCCATCGTGCGCACCTGGAAGGACGCCGGGGAACGACGGCTCGCGGGCGCCATGGCCGCGCTCATGGCGCCCATGGTGCCGCCGTCGTGGCGCGCCGAGCACCCGATGGTGGTGCCCGTGCCGGCCACCTCGGCCGCGCGACGGCGGCGCGGGTTCGACCACGGCGACGAGCTGGCCCGCGAGGTGGCCGCGCGCCTCGGACTCGCAGTGGTGCCCCTGCTGGCGCGCCCGCGCAGCCGCGACCAGCGCGCGCTCGCCCGCCGCGGCCGCCTCGCGAACATGGACGGCCGCTTCACGGCGCTGCCCGGCGCCACCGCGCCGCCCTCGGCGCTCATCGTGGACGACGTGTACACCACGGGCGCCACGCTGTTCGCCGCCTCCGACGCCGTGCGCGCCGCCGGCGCCCGCACCGTCCGTTGCCTCACCTTCGCCCGCGTGCTGTGAGTCTCGTCGCACCTGCCGCATGCCATGCCTAAAGCGACCGGATGTTTCACGTGAAACATTCGCCTCGGACCAGCGCGAACGCTCTTCAGCCTACAAAAAAGCGGCGGGCCGAGGCCCGCCGCTTGCATGCGTTTCCGTATGTCGCCGCGCTACATCGTGCGCTCGCGCTGCTTCTGCGTGGTGGTGCTGGCGGCGTCGGAGAGCTCTGCCACGTCCACCGAGATGCTGTGCTTGATGGGCTTCCAGTTGCACTTCTTCACGAGCGCCACGAGCGCGATGGGGATGTAGGTGATCATGAACACGGGGAACGTGAACATGTAGAGCACCTTCTTGCCCGTGGTGGAGCGGATGGAGTCCCATTCCACGAACGTGGTGAGCACGCCGAACATGAACATGAAGATGAAGTAGTTCATGAGGCAGAACAGGATGGAGGACACCGACGAGGCCACCATGATGCCCGTGGACATGGCCCCCGTGAGGCTGAGGAACACGATGATGCCGTTGAACAGCACCGACACGATGGTGAGCAGCATGCCCGGCGCGATGGTCATGAGCATGTCGTAGCACGCGAAGCGCGCGCCCTTCGGGTTGACGGCGATGCCCTTCGCCAGGCGGGCGCCGTAGTGCCAGAACACCTGGTAGAAGCCCTTCGCCCAGCGGAAGCGCTGGTTCCACGAGTCGCGGAACGTGATGGGCTGCTCGTCGTAGAGGATGGCCGTGGGCGTGTAGCTGATGCGCGTGCCCTCGAGGATGCTGTTCGCCGAGAACTCGATGTCCTCGGTGAGCAGGTGCCACTTCCAGCCGCCGTTCTTCTCAATGATGTCGGCGGCGATGAAGAAGCCCGTGCCCGACACGGCGCAGCTCGTGTTGAGCGTGAGACGCGCCTGGTTGAGGAACTTGGCCTCGCGCAGGAACCACACGGCGTAGCCGGCGGAAATCCAGTTGGAGTCGTAGTTCTTGGAGTTGCGGTAGCTCGTGGAGGCCTTCGCGCCGTTGTCGTAGGTCTTGTTCATCTCGCGGAAGTAGTTCACGTCGAGCACGTTGTCGGCGTCGAACACGAAGAACGCCTCGTAGCCCTTGTCGGCATAGCGCTCGCGGATGCACTGGAAGCCGTAGTCGAGCGCGTAGCCCTTCCCCACTTCCTTGTCGTTGGTGCGGGGGAACACGATGGCGCCGGCTTCGCGGGCCACTTCGGCGGTGTCGTCCGTGCAGTTGTCGGCGATGACGAACACGTCGATGAGCTCGGAGGGGTAGTTCTGCACCTTGATGGAATGGATGAGGTCGCCGATGACGGCGGCCTCGTTGCGCGCCGAGATGACCGCGGCGAACTTGTGGTTCTTCTTCGCCGTAAGCTCCTTCGGCTTACGCGTCAGCACTACGAACACGTAGTAGAGCTGATACGTATAGCAGATCGTGAACGTGAGGAACACGCAGAAGTTGAATATATCAACAAACGAGATCTGCGAAAAAAACTGGTCCAGCACCTTAGCTCCTTTGTCGGGCCGCGTTCTTGCTTTGCGACCGTGCCATCGCGCACCCGTGCCTGCGGGTCGCGCGCCGCCCTCCTGTTGCTGTTCGATTTCGTCTGAGGGTTGTGCGGAACGCAGCGTACGTACGGCGTTCCAAACTGGACAGATTATAGCGGGTGCGCAGCCGTTCAGGGCAACAACGAGTCCGTTCGTTACCGTTTCTTCCGAATTTGTCCGTAGAAATCACCGGTATTCACAAAGGTTCTGCATATGAACTTCATAAATGGGCCGGTTCAGCTGTGATAATCTGAGTGTTTGAGAATCATCACGTCCCTTTGTCAATGGAGGCACCCCCTTGAAGTACGACATCAAAGACATCGAGCTGGCCGACGAGGGCCTCGCCCGCATCCTGTGGGCCGACCGCGACATGCCCGTGCTCGCATCCATCCGCGAGCGCTTCGAGCGCGAACGTCCGCTTGAAGGCGTGCGCATCGGCGCGTGCATGCACGTGACCACCGAGACGGCGAACCTCATGCGCGCGCTCGTGGCCTCCGGCGCGCAGGTGACGCTGTGCGCGTCGAACCCGCTGTCCACCCAGGACGACACGGCCGCCTCGCTCGTGCGCGACTACGGCGTTGACGTGCACGCCATCGCCGGCGAGGACATGGACACCTACGCGCGCCACATCGAAGCCGTCATCGCCACGAACCCGCAGATCATCATGGACGACGGCGCCGACCTCGACACGGCCCTGCACACGACGTTCACCAACAAGCTCGAACACGTCATCGGCGGCACCGAGGAAACCACCACCGGCGTCGTGCGCCTCATCGCCATGGCGGCGGAAGGCACGCTCGCCTACCCCGTGTTCAACATCAACGACGCGAACACGAAGCACTGCTTCGACAACCACTACGGCACGGGCCAGTCCACGCTCGACGGCATCGTGCGCGCCACGAACCGCCTGCTGTGCGGCCGCACCATCGTGATCTCGGGCTACGGCTACTGCGGCAGCGGCCTGGCCCTGCGCGCGAAGGGCATGGGCATGCGCGTCATCGTGTGCGAGGTGGACCCGCTCAAGGCGCTCGAGGCGCACATGGAGGGCTACGAGGTCATGCCGGCCGCCGAGGCCGCGAAGTTCGCCGACGTGTGGGTGACCGTGACGGGCAACTGCAAGGTGGTGGACGCCCCCGCCTTCGAGCATATGAAGGACGGCGCCATCGTGTGCAACTCGGGCCACTTCGACTCCGAGATCAACATCGGCTGGCTTGCCGAGCACGCCGTGAAGGTGGAGGAGATCAAGCCGCTCGTCGAGGAGTACACGCTGCCCGACGGCCGCACCGTCATCGTGCTGGCGCAGGGTCGCCTCGTCAACCTGTCGTGCGCCGAGGGGCACCCGGCATCCGTCATGGACATGAGCTTCGCGAACCAGGCGCTGGCGGCGGAGTACCTCTACCTGCATGCGGGCGAGCTGGAGAACCAGGTGTACGACGTGCCGGCCGCCATCGACGACGGCGTGGCGCGCGTGAAGCTGGAGACGCTCGGCATACAGATCGACGAGCTCACCGAGGAGCAGATCACGTACATGAACTCCTGGAACCTGAGCGAGGCGTAAGCGCCGAGGCGCCCCGCCGTTCCGCACCGACCGAAGACGCCCGCACCCGCGGGCGTCTTTTTTTGTCCCACAGCATAGCTACAAGGCATGAATGATCATGTATCAGAAGTATTGGCTATCGTGAAACATGCTCGGTACACTCTTCTTCGAGGACGCGGACAATCGCGAGGAGGAGAAGCGCCGTGGTCGATCTTTCATCCGCCATCACGCAGATGGCCATCCTGCTGCTCGTCACGATCATCGGATTCGCCGCCGCGAAGCGGGGGTATCTGGACGAGCACGTCAAAGGCAAGCTCACGCTGCTGCTCTTGAACGTCACGCTGCCCTGCATGATCCTGGCCTCCGCCGGCAGCATCGACGCGTCGCAGATGGGCGGGCAGATCGGCTGGACGTTCGTGCTGGGCATCGCGCAGTTCTTCCTGCTGCTCGTATCGGGAGCGCTGTGCAACCTCGTCCTCCGCACGCCGCGCGGCGAACGCCCGCTCTACCTGTTCATGAGCGTGCTCACGAACACGGGCTTCGTGGGCATTCCCGTGATCGCGGCGCTGTACGGCGATCGGACGGTGCTGCTGTCGAGCGTGTTCATCATGGCGATGAACCTGCTCATCTACAGCGTCGGGTTCGCCCTCATCGCCCCGCGCGGAACGAAGACCGGGCAATCGCCGTGGAAGGCGATGGCGAATCCCGCCACCGTGGCCTCGCTCGGCGCCATCGGCCTGCTGCTTACGGGCGTGCGGCTCCCTGCCGTCATCGAAGGGACCCTCGACATGGTGGGCGGCATCACCGCCCCCGTGGCCATGCTGCTCGTGGGCGTGATCGTGGCGAACATGCCCCTGCGCGAGGTGGCGACGGAGTGGCGGCTGTACCCCTTCATCGCGGTGCGGCAGCTGCTCGTTCCCGCGGCGCTGTTCTTGGCGCTGCGGCCCCTCGTGCCCGACTCGGTGGTGCTCGGCCTGTTCGTCATCATGTTCGCCATGCCGGTGGGCTCGATGGCCTCCATGTTCGCCGGCCAGTTCGGACGCGACCAGGCGCTGCCCGCGAAGGGAACGGTTCTGAGCACCATGGCCTCGTTCGCCATCATCCCCGCCCTCGTGGTGTTCATGGGCACGGCGTGAGGAGGATGCAGGCCGCGGGAGATGCGAAGAACGTCGTGACCGTCCTCGGCAAGCGCGAAGAACCACAAACGATAGGAGCGTGACATGAAAAAGAGTGAGAACATCCTGGTGGCGTACTTTTCTGCAAGCGGGCAGACGGCGCGCCTTGCGAAAACCGTCGCCCGCGCGACGGGCGGCGACCTGTTCGAGATCGAGCCCGCCGAGCCGTACACGTCCGCCGATCTCGACTGGAACAACCGGGCGAGCCGCAGCAGCAAGGAGATGAACGACCCCGCCTCGCGACCGGCCATCGCAAGCCGCGTCAAGAACATGGACGCCTATCAGACGGTGTACGTGGGCTTCCCCATCTGGTGGTACGTGGCGCCCACCATCGTCAACACGTTTTTGGAGAGCTACGATTTCGCGGGCAAGACGGTGATCCCCTTCGCCACCTCGGGCGGCAGCGGCCTCGGCGATACGGCAAGCGTGCTGAAGAGGTGCTGCTCGCCGGCGACGCGCTGGCTGCCCGGCGGGCGCTTGAGCAGCGGCGCGAGCGAGGCGGAGGTGCGCCGGTGGATCGAAGGGATGAACCGATGAGCGCGGGCCGCGGGGCGAACCCCGCGCTCATGGATCGACGGCGGTTCGTGGGCCTGGCCGCAACGGCGGGAGCGGCGGCGATGGCGGGAGCCCTGCTCGGCGGGTGCGCGGGCGAGGAGGAGCGCGCGCCCGAGGGGGCGGCGCCCGAGGGGGCGGCGACACCCGGGCAGGAAGCGGCCGCGACGGCGGCGCCCTCCCCCACGGCGCCGGAAGCAGGCGCAACGCTCGTGGCCGTGTTCTCGCGCACCGGCCACACGCTGCAGGTGGCCGAGCGCATCCACGAGCTGGTGGAAAGCGACTTCTTCCGCATCGAGCCCGCCGCGGCGTACCCCGAGGATTACGACGAGATGCTGGAAACGGCGCAGCGCGAGCAGGACGACGACGCACGGCCCGCCCTGGCGAGCGCCGTCGAGAACTGGGACGACTACGATACCGTGTACCTCGGCCACCCCATCTGGTGGGCGCACGTCCCGCAGATCATGAAGAGCTTCGTCGAGCAGCACGATCTGGCGGGCAAGACGGTGATCCCCTTCGCCACGAGCGGCGGGTCGAGCATCGCCGGCGCGCTGCCCGACCTCGAGGCGCTGTGTCCGGGCGCGACCTTCGGCGAAGGGCTGACGCTCGACGGGGACGCCGTGGACGCGCAGCTCGACCGCGTGGACGCCTGGCTCGGCAACGCGAACCTGCGATAGCGCACTGCTCCGACCGCCTCGGGGATCGCAGGAACCGACTTCCTCGTGGACGGAGGTGCGACGGCCTCGTACTTCTTCGGGCCGCTCAAGCCTGCGGCAACGCGCTAGCGCAACGGCAAACGGCCCCTCGGAACACCGAGGGGCCGTTTTCGTCCTACAGGCTTTCCGTCAGAACGCGCTTGGTCTCCGTCTTCGTGAGCGGGTGGTAGCCGCCCTCCATGGGGAAGGTGGCCTCCACGATGCCGTCGAGCATACCCTCGGTCACGCCGAGCTCGGAGAGGCGCATGACGCAGCCGATGTCGCGCGCCCACGCCTCGAGCGCGTCGATCCCGGCGGCGGCCACGTCCTGCTCGGTGCGGCCCGCGCCGTCCACGTCCCATACCGTGCGGGCGAACCGCGCGAACTTCGCCAGGCCGTACGGCATGACGAGGCGGTAGTAGGCAGGAGAGACGGCCGACAGCGTCATGCCGTGCGTGGCGTCGGTGTAGGCGCCCACGGCCTGGCCGATCATGTGCACCGTCCAATCGGTGGTTTTGCCCTTCGCCACGAGCGTGTTGAGCGCCCACGTGGCCGTCCACATGATGTTGCTGCGCGCCTCGTAGTCGGTCGGATGGACCATGGCGATGCGCGAAGCGTGCACGAGCGAGCGCATGAGGCCCTCCATGAGGTAGTCCGACACGTTGTCGTCGGTTCCGGAGAAGTACTGTTCCATGAGGTGCGACATGACGTCGAAGATGCCGGCCGCCATCTGGTAGCGCGGCACGGTGAACGTGAGCGCAGGGTTCAGGATGGCGAAGCGCGGAAACACGTTCTCGCCGAACACGTGGCCGATTTTAAGCTGCTGCGCGTGATTCGTGATGACGGCGCCGCCGTTCATCTCGCTGCCGGTGCCCGCCATGGTGAGCACGCAGCCCACGGGCACGACGTCGCACGCCACGTCCTCCATGCGCAGGTAGTAGCGCTCCCAGGGGTCCTCGTCGCAGTGCACCGACACGGACACGGCCTTGGCGTAGTCCACCACCGAGCCGCCGCCGACGGCCAGGATAAGATCCACGTCGTTCTCGCGGGCGAGGCGCACGCCCTCGTACAGCTTCTCAACCGTGGGGTTCGGCATGACGCCCGCATCCTCCACGACGGTCTTGCCGCATTCGTCCAGCAGCGCCGTCACCTGGTCGTACAGCCCCGTCTTCTTGATGGAGCCGCCGCCGTAGGCAAGCTGCACCGTGGCGCCGTAGCGCGGGAGCTCGTCGCGCAGGGCGTCGAGCGCATCGGGGCCGAAGTGCAGGCGAGTAGGATTGACGTAATCGAAGGTTCCAAGCATGGGTTCTCCTGTTCAGGTTGGGTACGAAGCGGACGCGGGTGCTACTGGTCGAAGCGGATGCTGTGGAGGCGGTGGACTTCGTCGAGGGCGCCGACGTCGAGAATGAGGCTCCTCGCCCGGTCGAGGGCGCGGATGCGCTTTATGTCGTCCGGCGTCAGCGCGAAATCGTCGAGGGCGAAGTTCTGCTCGATGCGCTCGCGGTGCACCGACTTCGGGATGGCCGCAATGCCCTCCTGACGCAGCCACCGCAGGATCACCTGGGCAGGCGTCTTGCCATAGGGCGCGCCGATAACGGCCAGCGTGTCGTTTCCGAAGATGCCGTCGCGACCCTCGGCGAACGGCGCCCAGGCCATGGCCTTGATGCCGGAGCGGTCCATGAGCTCGCGCTAAGGCGCGCTGCTGGCAGAACGGGTGCAGCTCGATCTGGTTGACGGCGGGCGCGATGTCGTGCGAGAGCACGAGGTCGGCCAGGCGGTCGGGCAGGAAGTTGCACACGCCGATGGCGCGCACGCGGCCCTCGCGCACGAGCTCCTCCATGGCGCGCCAGCTGCCGTGGTAGTCGCCGTAGGGCATGTGGACGAGGTAGAGGTCGAGGTAGCCGGTGCCCAGGTTCGCGAGCGTCTTCTCGAACGAGGCGCGCGTGCGCTCGTAGCCCGCATCCTGTATCCACACCTTCGACGTGACGAACGCGTCCTCGCGCGGCACGCCGCTCTTCGCCAGCGCGGCGCCCACCGACCGCTCGTTGCCGTAGCAGGCCGCCGTGTCGATGAGGCGGTAGCCCACCTCGAGCGCGTCGAGCACGGCACGCTCGCATTGTTCCTGGTCGGTGACTTGGAAGACGCCGAATCCGGTCTGCGGCATGTCCACGCCGTTGTTGAGCTTGACGGTTTCCACGGGTTCGCTCCTTGCCTGCGGCTCGTCCGCTCAAGCGGCGGCCGCGATCGTTATCGTCCCTGCGAGGGCTTCGATGCCGTCCGCGCCGGACGTCGCCTGCCCCACTTCGTACAGATCGCCGTTCGGCGCGTACGCGCCGTAGAACAGCACCACGTCGCCCCACGGCTCGTAGTACGCGAGCGTGCCCGCGCCGCCCTGCGCATGCGGGGCTTCGGACACGTCGAGCGAATGGGGCGGGTAGCATATCTTCTCGTTCGTGCCGAAGTCCTCGACCTCGACGGTGAGCGGCAGCTGGTCGATCAGCGCGCTCGCGGCGGCGGAGTCGTTGAGCTCGAAGACGACGGTGGCGTCGTTCGCGCTCACCTGGATGGTGCGCGCTTGCGCGCGTGCGCACGCCGCTAGGCAGCACGCCAGCGCCGCGGCGGCGAGAACCGCCAGCAGCTTCTTCATCAATCGCATCATATCGATCACCTCCTGAGACCCATGGTACGATCGCCTCTTGCAAATAGCCAATACCTATGTAGTATGTTCAAACATAGACATGAGGAATGCTAAGGAGACCGACGATGATCGAGACGCGTCTGCTGCACTACTTCCTGGCCATCGCGCGCGAGCAGAGCATCACGCGCGCCGCCGAGACCCTGCACGTCACGCAGCCCACGCTGTCGAAGCAGATGATGGACCTCGAGCGGCAACTGGGCACGCAGCTGCTCGTGCGCGGCAAGAAGAAGGTCACGCTCACCGACGAGGGCACCTACCTGCGCAATCGCGCGCAGGAGATGATCGACCTCATGGAGCAGACCGAAGCGGCGTTTCGCGACGAGGAGGAGACGCTCGGCGGCGAGGTGTACCTCGGGTGCGGCGAGACGCGCGTCATGACGTTCGTCGTGAACGTGTTCGCCCGCCTGCGCGAGGAGCATCCGGGGATGCGCCTGCACTTGTACAGCGGCGACGCCGACACCGTGATGGAGCGGCTCGACAAGGGGCTGCTCGACTTCGGCCTGCTGCTGGGACCGCTGCACCAGGAGAAGTACGACTACCTCGACCTGGGCATGCACGACACGTACGGCCTGCTCATGCCCCGCGATTGCCCGCTGGCCGAGCAGGAGGCGGTCACGCTCGACGACCTGCAGCGCGTGCCGCTCATCGTCTCCCGCCAACCCTACAGCGGCCATCAGCGCCTCGATTGGTTCGGCGTGGACTTCGAAGCGCTCGATGTCGTGGCCACGTACAACCTGCTGACGAACGCGACGTTTCTCGTGGAACGAGGGCTGGGCTACGCGTTCTGCATCGACGGGCTGGCGACCACCGACGGCGCGCGCAACCTGGCCTTCCGCCCGCTCGAGCCCGCGCTCACGCTCGACGCGTGCATCGCCGCGAAGCGCTACCGCGAGCTCTCCCCCGCCGCCAAGCTGTTCCTCGAGCGCCTGCGGCAGGAGGTGCGTGCGGCTCATGCACCGTCGTAGCGCGCCTTTTCGGTTCGCTCGTGCTGGCATGAATTTGCAGGTATGCACGATATGCTCCATGCTTGAAATCGTCCGAACTGGTGTTTTTTTGAAAACGCCGGACAAAACACGGACAGAAATCATGCATACCTGCATTTTTGCGCCACGAATCCGCCAGCAAGCCCGCTGCGAGCGAAAGAGGGCATCAAAGCCTCCCGCCTACAGAATGCTCGCGGCGTAGAACGCGTAGCGGGCGACGGCCGTGCCGACGAGCAGGCAGGCGAAGACGAGCGCGGGGCCGAGGCGCTCGGGCAGCACGCCCTTCCACGTCAGCAGCGCGAGCACCGTGCCGCCCACGGGCGCGGCCACGAGGGCGAACGCGAACGGCAGCGTGCCGTGCCCGAAGGCGGCGAAGTGCGCGGCCACGAGCGCGAGGTCGGCGGCGAACAACACCGCGAGCGCGACGAGCGTCGCGACGAAGGCCGAGGCGCGGTACGCCCCGCGCGCGAACAGGCCGTACAGCGCGGCACCCATGGCCAGGTCGCCCACCACGAACAGCGGCAGCGTCGGCCACGCCGCCCAGGTCGGGTTGCCGTAGCTCGTGAAGTACGCCCAGCCCATGACGCACATGAGGCCGAGCGCGGCGAGGGCGCCCAGCAGACGCACGGCGCGGGGGCTTGCCCCCTTGCGCAGCAGCAGCGCAAGGTCAACCATCATGATCAGGCCGAACGCAATGGACCAGTACGCCTCTTCGGCGATCATGGCCGACGGGTTCGCCAGCGCCAGCAGGAAGCGCTCGGGGCGGCCGAGGTGCCCGAGCACGCCGAGCAGCCCCACGCCCAGCAGCGCCAGGCACGCGAGGGGGAACAGCCAGGGACGCTTCGCGCCTTCCGCAGCTTTCGGGAAGCAGGCGCCCACCGCGTACGCCCCGGCGGCGAGGCCGCCGAGCGTGGTGAACGCGAACAGGGGGAATTCTGAGATCATGTCCATCATCCGTCCTTATGCCCGGTCCCGCGAGCATTCGAGCCCGACGGGAACCAGTTCGTAGTCGTCGATACGCAAGGGGCGCAGCGCCTCGAGGTGCGCGAGCGCGGCGGTCAGCGGCGCGTCGGACGCCGAAGCGTCAAGCACCGCGTCCAAGGGCGCGTCCCATCCTTCGGCCCAGAACGCCGCTTCGGCCAGAAACGTCGCATCCACCGCAGCGAACGCCGCGAGCGCCTCGATGAGCTGCGGGTAAAGCACCGCCGTCTTCGATCGGCGCACGGCGACGGCGAACGCGGGCAGCCAGCTTTGCAGGTGCGCGCGGACGAACGCCAGCTCGTCGCGCAGCTCCGCGGCAAGCGCCGCCGCATCGCCCGCCCGCAGCAGGCCGCACGCCTGCACGGCGCGCCGTGCCAGAAACGCGCACTCAAGCGCCACGTGATCGTCCGGCACGCGCTGCACCCGCTTCGGCTCCCAACCGCACGCCCGGTAGGCGGCGCGCACGGCGAGCGTGTTCTCCTGGAACACCGTCGGCTCCTTCGTGCGGTACGGCGCCTCCCACGGAAGAGCCGGCAGCGCGCCCGGCCCGACGAACAGGCGCGTGTACTCGTCGCAGGCCGCGTCCACAAGCGCGGCGCGGTCGTCCCGCGCGGCCAGCCGACCCAGGAAGCGGCCGAACCCGCGCATCGTCTCGTCCTCTTCGGCGTAGGCATCCACCAGCTCGGCCGTCGCAGGGCCGAGAAGCGCGTCCATCACGGCGCCGTCCGGCGCGGCGCCGAGCAGCTTGTGGAACAGCGTGTACGAATACGCGCGCGCCAGCAGCAGCTCCTCGAGCGCGACGGCTTCCGCGCTCACAGCCGCACCTCGCGAAAGTCCGTGCGCAGGGCCGCGGGCGACGCGCCCACCAGCAAGTTCGGATGCGTCAGATCGGGCGACGGCAGCAGGGGCAGCTCGCTTGCCGCATCGCCGTGCGCGGCGCGCAGCTCGTCCATGTCGCCGAATTCGAGGGCGCGCATCGGGCACGCGTCCACGCACACCGGGTTGCGGCCGCTCTCGCGCAGCGCCTTGCAGCTATCGCACTTCACCACCATGTTCTCGCCCTCGTCGAGCTGCGGCGCGCCGTACGGGCACACGGTCATGCAGTTGCGGCACACCACGCACCGATCGTCGATGTGGAGCACCGTGCCGTCGTCGGACTTGAACATCGCGCCGGTGGGGCATCCCGCCACGCAGGCGGGGTTCTCGCAGTGGTTGCACGACAGCGACAGCTGGAACATCGCAACGTCGGGGTACGTTCCGCATTCGAACGCTTCCGCGCGCCGGGGGCGGGGGCCCGCCGCCTGCAGGTTATGACGGTCTTTGCAGGCCACCTGGCAGGTCTTGCAGCCGATGCAGCGCTGCACGTTCACGTAGAATCCCAAGCTCATGGCTTACTCCTTCCCTTCGTAGAAGCCGTCGGTCACGTAGGCGGGCGTGTCGGCGGCGTCGATGCCCGCCGCCAGGAACGGCCCGCGCTCGCAGTCTTCGACAAGCTCTTCGCCCTCGTACTTCGCAATCTCGATCAGCAGCGAGTTGTACCCATCCACCTGCGGGAAGTAGTTCGACTGCTGCCCGTCGGAGAGCACCTGCTCCGAGCCGCCGCGGTCGATGATGGCCGCCGGGTCGGACTCGTCGAACACCGAGCGCACGCCATGGGGAATGGCAACCGTGCCCGGCATCATGGATTCGAGCGGCTGCGCATGGCGCAGCATACGGCCGAAATCGTTGAAGCACATCACCGTGTCGCCCGCCTCGATGCCGCGCTCGGCAGCGTCCTGGGCGTTCATGAACACGGGGTTGACGAAGGCCTCCTGCGTCCACGTCAGGTTGTCGTAGCAGGTGTGGGCGCGGCGCAGGTAGTGCGGCGTGTAGGCCTGCAACGGGTAGGGGCCCTTCACCTTGTTGTCCCAGTCGTCGAAGGTTTCCTGGTAGCCGCGGTTCGGTACGAAGTAGTTCGCGTAGGGCTTGAGCGGCTCGGGGTTCAGGCCCGTGCGGTTCGCGTTGTCGGCTTTGAACTGGCAGTATATTTCCAGCTTTCCCGATCGCGACGGACGCGGCCACGCCGTATCGGCCACCACCACCTCGCCGTTCTCCCCGATGCCCAGCTTGTCGTCGCGGTAGCCCACGTAGTTGCGACGGTCGCGCTCGGAGCGCTCCACCACGTACGACCCGTCAGCCATGAACTGCTCGAACGGAACCTTGCCCTGCTGCTCGGGGTAGCTTGCGTGGTAGCGCTCGTTGTCGGCGGCCGTCCACGTGATGACGGGTTCCCAGCGCGACAGGTCCTCGGACAACTCGCGCATCCCGAGGAAGTAGCCGAGCCACTGATCGTAGTTGCTCTTGGGGAAGGCGTCGTCCGGGTTGTAGCCCATGCGCTCGACGATCTCGCGGCAGACGGCCTTCTCCTCGCGCGCCTCGTACATCGGCTTCACGAGCGGACGCCATGCGAGCAGCGCGTCCTTGCGCTGCTTCTGCCCGTTGCCGTCGCCGAAGGGGCTCGGCCAGCAGAGCTCGCCCCACTCCGGGTCGTCGTTGCCCTCCCAATGCGTGGCCACCGGCAGGACGATGTCGGCGAACTGCGCCGTGAGAGAGAACTTGATCTCGAGCGAGATGCAGGTGTCGGCCGCACGCATCACCTCGATGGCGGTGGACAGGTTGCCGCGCGTCTGCATGAAGTTCGAGTTGGTCTGGAACAGCAAGCGGGGGTTGAGGAGCATCTCCCGCGCTTCGTGGTAGGTGGGCGTGTTGGCGCGCAGCTTCGTCGGATCGTCGCCCGACCCCAGGTCGTAGGGGCCCTCCGACGTGGAGAGGTACGTTCCCGCCGCAAGCGAGCTCCACCACGCGTTGCCCTCGATGCAGCGGTTCGGGCCGGTGGCGGCAGGAGATGCCACGAGGTTGTCGACGTAGGCGTAGTCGCCGCCCGCATGTTGGATGAGGCGGTAGCCCGAGTCGCCGGCGTCCCACGTGTAGATGGCGGCCGAGCCGTGGCCCGACTTGCCGTAGTGGCCGCCCAGGGCCGACACGGTCATGAACGCCTGCGGCAGGTTCTCCGCTCCCAGCACGCGCGACGCCGCGTAGCTGTGGAAGAAGATCACCTTGTTGTTCTTGCCCGCAAGCTCGGCGTACCACGTGATGTCCTCCACCGGCGTGCCGCAGATCTCGCTCGCCCATTCCGGCGTCTTCGGCTGCCCGTCGTATTCGCCCAGGATGTAGGCGCGGTAGTTCTCGTCGGTGGTCGCATCGTCGGGCATGGTCTCGGGCGTGAAGCCCACGGTGCGCTCGTTCACGAAATCCCAGTCGATGACGTCGCCGCGCTCCTCGTCGAGACGCACCATCTCGTAGACGACGGCCAGCAGAAACGCCGTGTCGGTGCCGGGCCGCACGCGAATCCAGCGCGCGCCCAGCGTGGAAGCGGTCACGTTGTAGTCGGGGCCCACGTACACGAACGCGGCACCGGCGTCCTTCGCGTTGCTCAGCCAGTACATGCTCGAATGCTGCGCCCACGCGGGGTTGCAGCCGTACAGCACGATGGTGTCGGCGTTGGGCAAGTCGTACTTGTCGGGGCCCATCATGAGATCGGGATGGTCGCCGTGGGAGTACAGGCCCAGGGCCTCGGTCTGGAACGCCCAGCAGCCGAACGACTCGGTCTCGGTGTTGTACACCGCGCCGCCGATGACGGGGAACATGGCCGAGCCGGGCGCCCAGCGCCAGCCGTTGCAGATGACGGCGTCCTGACCGTATTCTGCGTACACGCGCTTGAGCTCGTCGGTGACGTACGTGAGCGCGTCGTCCCAGCTGATGCGCTCCCACTCGTCCTTGCCGCGCAGCTCGCCGTGGGCGTTCTCGCCGCCGCCGGGCTGCCAGTGCTTGCGCTTCATGGGGTACTTGATGCGGTCGGCGTTGTACACCTGCTGCCGCAAGCTGCGCCCGCGCAGGCAGCCGCGCTGCTGCGGGCAGTCGAAGCGGTCCTCGCGGCTGTCGTCCGTTTTCTGGCGGATGACCACGCCGTCCACGACGTAGCCCATGTTGAGGCACATCTGGTTGCAGTTCTGATGGCAGTGGATGGGCACCCATGTGCCCTCCTCGCCCACGATGCGCGCGTCCGATGCGACGACGTGCGATCCGTCGGCGTTCGTCGGCTGCGCGCCCTCGGCGGCGCCGGTGCTCGCGCACCCGCCCAGCCCGAGCGCAGCCGCAGCCGCCGTGGCCCCGGCGCTCGCTCGCAGGAAACTGCGGCGGCTCACCGCGTGGTTCAACAGGCTCATGCGTTCTCCTTCCCCCTGGCGCGACGCGATGATCGCACCGCGCCGCTCTGACGCCCTCTATTCTGCGAGCGAAGCAAGGGGAAAGCTATTGCCTATAATGAATGGTTTTGTATGCTTCTAGGGCATGGGATGCGGTACGGGATGGGCGGGTCCGGCCGCATCGGCGACTTCGGAAACCTCAAGATGTTTCACGTGAAACATTTGTTCGCTCGTTCTCGCATACGTCCCGCATGCTCTCCAAGAACGCAGCGGCGGCCTTCGAGAGGCGGCGGTGCTTTTTCCAGATGAGGCCTATCTCGGAGGCGAGGGGCGGGTCGAGCGGCCGGAAGCACAGCGCGTCGTCGTCCGCGATGCGCACGAGACGATCGTACGCGACGGCCACGCCGAGCCCCTCTTCCACCATGAGCGCACCGTTGAGCACGAGGTTGTACGTGGCCACCACGTCCCAGTCGTCGAAGGACGCGCCGGCCCACTCGCGCATCTTGCCCGACTTCACGCCCTGCCGCGAGCAGATGAGGGGCAGCCCCGCCAGGTCCTCGACGCGCACGGCTTCGCGCGAAGCGAGCGGGTGGTCGGTGCGCATGAGCACGCCCCAGGTGTCCACGGCGGGCAGCGTCAGCGCCCGGCAATCGGGGCGGCCCACCAGCTCGAACTCCACCATGAAGTCGAAGAGGCCGCCGTCGAACCGGTCGGCGAGGTCGGCGCTCGTGCCGCTGAACAGGTGGAAGTGCACGCCGGGATAGCGCTGTCGCACCTCGTGCGCCGCACGCAGCACGAGGCGCATCGCGTCGGACTCCCCGCAGCCGATGTACACGTCGCCGCTCACCGACTGGGTCGATTGCGCAAGCTCGGCCTCGGCCTTGTCGGCCAGCTCCACGATGGATTCCGCGTACTCGCGCAGGCGCATGCCATCGTCGGTGAGCACGATGCGCTTGCTGCCGCGCTCGAACAGGCGCTTGCCGAAGCCTTTCTCCAAATCGGCCAACTGCCGCGACAGCGTGGGCTGCGTCACGTGAAGCGCCTTCGCCGCATTCGATATGGTGCCCTCCTGAGCGAGCGCGAGAAAGTACCGCAGCGTTCGAAGCTCCATGGCGCATCTCCGTTCAAACATTCGTGCGAGGCATAATGAACCAGTCACTATAGGCATTGGCTATTCTATCACGCATCGCATACGGTAGAGGGGAACAAACCGCGCTCGTGAAAGGATCACCCTGATGCAAACGAATCGCAACCCGCGCTCGACGCTTGTCACCGCGCTGCTCGTCGCCCTCGCCTTCGCGCTCGGATTCGCCGAATTCGTGCTCATCGGCATCACGCCGGACGTGGCCGATGATCTGGGCGAACCGCTCACGCTCATCGGCGATCTCGTGGGCTACTACGCGCTTGCCTGCGCCGTTGCCACGCCTGCGATCTCCCTGGCAACGGCACGGGCGAACCGCTTCGCGCTGACGGCCGCGCTCCTCGTCGTGTTCAACGTCGGCAACCTGGCCACCCTCTTCGCCGACGGGTACCCCGCCCTACTCGTATCGCGCCTGCTGCCGGCTGCCACCTCCGGCACGCTGCTGGCCATCGCCCTCACCTACGTCCCCGACATCGTGGGCCCGAAGCGGGCGGCCCGCGTGATCGGCCTCGTGCTGGCCGGCTTCTCGGTGTCGAGCGTGCTCGGCGTGCCCGTCGGCACGCTGCTGGCCGACGCCTTCGGTTGGAAGGCGGCCTACGTCTGCGTGTTCGCGTTGGGCCTGGCGGCGAGCACGGCGCTGCTGCCGGCGCTCCCGCGCGCGGCGGGGACGCCCGCGCACGGCGAACCCGTCACGCTGCGCGCGCAGCTGCGCCTCGTGCGCGACGGCCGCGTGCTGCTGAACACGGCCATGACCCTCGCGGGCGCTGCGGCCACCTACGTGTTCTACACCTACCTCACGCCCGCGCTCGAGAGCGTCGTCGGGCTGGACGGGGCCGCCGTGAGCGGCGTCCTGCTGCTGGTGGGCGCCGCATGCGTGGGGTCGAACCTGCTGTCGGGATGGCTGGCGGGACGGTTCGGCCTGCGCGCCCTGCCCTGCACGTTCGCCCTGCATGCCGTCGCGCTGGCGCTGCTGGCCTTCACGCTGCCCCTCGGCTTCGCCGGCATCGCGAACATCCTTGCAGTGGCGCTGCTCATGTACGTCATGAACGCCACCGTGCAGATGCTGTACCAGGACGTGGCGCGCACGGACTACCCGAGCGCCCTCACGTTCTCCGCGTCGCTGCATCCCATGGCGTTCAACGCCGGCATCGCGCTGGGGTCCCTCGCCGGGGGCTTCGTGGTGGGTGCCGGAGGGCTTTTGGCAACGGGCCCCGCCGGCGCGCTGTTGGCCTTGGCGGCAAGCGGCCTGGCCGTCGCGCTCGTGCGCAACTCCCATCGAACTCCTAGAGTATCGCAGGTTCGCGGGCGCGCAGCGTGAAACTGGGGGTACAATGACGGAAACGACCCGCCCGTTTCGCACGGCCGTACCCGAGGAAGTTGCCGCTCATGACCGACCGCCAAGACGACGTATCCAACCTGATCTACCTCGCGGATACGGACACGTACGAACTGCTCTACCTGAACCAATCCGCGCGCACGCACTTCGGCGTGGGAGCCGACCTCGCCGGCCGCCGGTGCTACGACGTGCTGCAACAACGCGACGATCCGTGCCCCTTCTGCACGAACCACCTGCTGAAACAGGATCAGAACTACGTCTGGGAGCATACGAACCCCGTGACGGGCCACCATTACCTGCTGAACGATCAGCTGGTCGAATGGGAGGGGCGTCTCGTGCGCATGGAGGTGGCCTTCGACGTCACCGACAGCAAGGAGGAAAGCGTCCGCTTCCGCAACCTCTACCGCACCGAGCAGGCGGTGCTCAACTGCGCGCAGAAGCTCTATCGCGAAACCGACCTCGACGAGGCGACGAACCACATGCTCGAACTGCTCGGCGAACAGCTGTCGGCCGACCGCACGTACATCTTCATCCTGCACGGCACCATGTTCCGCAACACGCACGAATGGTGCGCGCCGGGCATCTCGTCCGAGATCGACGAGCTGCAGGAGGTGGGCATGGAGCCGTTTCGGCGATGGATAGGCCTGTTCGACCGCGACGAGTGCGTGGTCATCGAAAACCTCGCCTTGCTCGAGGGGTCGATTCCCGCGGAGGAGTTCGAGATGCTGGCCGCGCAGAACATCTCGAGCCTCGTGGCGGCCCCGCTCGAGCGCAACGGCAAGCTGCTGGGCGTGCTGGGCATCGACAACCCGCCGGCCGAGCTCATCCGCGACATCGCCTCGCCCCTACGCACGCTGTGCTACTTCTACCTCACCACGATGCAGCGCATCGAAGACGAGGAGCGGCTGCGCGTGCTCAGCTTCCACGACGGCCTGACCGGGCTGTTCAACCGCAACCGCTACATCGACGACATCGAAGCCCTCAAACGCGGCGCCTCGCAGCTGGGCGTGGTGTTCCTCGACATCAACGGCATGAAGGAGATCAACGACTGCGGCGGCCACGCCATGGGCGACCGCATCCTGCAGGAGTGCGCCGACACGCTGCGCGCCGTGCTCGGCGAGCGCGCGCAGCTGTACCGCATCGGCGGCGACGAGTTCGTGGCGCTCGCGCCCTCCATCGAGGAGGACGCGTTCGACGCGCTGGTGGACGCGCTGCAGCAGGCGTTCGCGCGCAACCCGCTGTGCAAGATGGCCATCGGCGCCCAATGGCTCGAGCATCCCGAGGACGTGAGCGGCATGCTGTTCGAAGCCGACGAGGCGATGTACCGCGACAAGCGGCAGTTCTACCGCCAACGCGTCTACGGCTCGAAAATCGCCACGCCGGGCCCGCTCAGCGAGGCCTCGGCCACCCTGGACGACGCCGAGGGCGAGGTGGCGAAGGCGTGCGGCACGTTCATGGACGCGCTGCAGGTGGGCATCGCGAAGCACGTGTTGGACGACCGGCTGACCGTGACGTGGGCGAACGTGCGCTACTACGAGCTGGCCCACTCCATCGAGCGCGCCGACGACGCGCCGCTGCGCCCCGGCAGCGCGGGGCATGCGCGCCTGCTGTCGCTCGTGCGCGAGGCGTTCGCGCACGGCGATGCGGAGTTCTCCCACCTCATCGAGACGCGCCAGGAAGACGGCACCCCGCATTGGATTCGCCTCATCGGGACGTTCTCCGACGAGATGGAGGACGGCTTCCCCGTCATGCACACCCTGTACGTGGACATCACCCGCATGCAAGTGCCGCCCGCCGACCAGGCGTAAAAGCCCGCGAGTTCCATCGCAGGCACGCTCGGCATCCCGCTGGCGCTTCCAATGCGCTATCATGGAAGCAGGTGATCGGCGCGCACCTCATCCGCGCCGCGCTCGATGCGCGCCACCCGAGCCGCACCGTGCGGACCCTGCAACACTTGGAGATACGCTTTGGGTTCGACGTTTCAAGACCTCGGCTTGTCCGAGACGACCCTGTCCGCCGTCGCGCGGATGGGATTCACGGTCCCCACCCCCGTGCAGGAGCAGGCCATCCCGCTCGCGCTCGAAGGCCGCGACGTGGTGGCGGCCGCCACCACCGGCACCGGCAAGACGGCGGCGTTCGCGCTGCCCATGATCGAGCGCATCGGCCGCGCCAAGCGCCCCGGATCGCCGCGCGCACTCGTCGTGAGCCCGACGCGCGAGCTCGCCCTGCAGATCGACGCCGCGTGCTCGCAGCTGGCGAAGGGATCGGGGCACCGCATGCTCACCGTGGTGGGCGGCATGCCGTACAAGGGCCAGATCGCGAAGCTCTCGCGCGGCATCGACATCCTCGTGGCCACGCCCGGACGCCTCTACGACCTCATGGAACGCGGCGACGTCAAGCTGCGCGACGTGGAGATCCTCGTGCTCGACGAGGCGGATCGCATGCTCGACATGGGCTTTTGGCCCACCATGAAGAACATCGTCAACGCCACGCCCCCGTCCCGCCAAACGCTGCTGTTCTCCGCAACGCTCGACCGCAAGGTCATGCAGAGCGTGTCTTCCATCCTGAAAGACCCCGCGTTCGTCGAGGTGTCCCATAAGGGCGAGACGGCAGACACCGTCGACCAGTTCATCATACCGGTCGGTCCGATGAAGAAGCCGGAGCTGCTTCGCCTCGTGCTGCAAGAGCGGGGCAGCAAACGCGTCATCGTGTTCACCGACACCAAAACCCGCACCGAGATATGCACGAGCCAACTGCAACGGGCGGGCTTTCGCGCGGATTCCATCCACTCCGACAAGACGCAGGCGCAGCGCAAGCGGGCGCTCGCCAGCTTCAGCAAGGGAACCGTCGACGTGCTCGTGGCAACCGACGTGCTCGCACGCGGCATCGACGTGTCGAACATCGAATACGTGGTGAATTACGACCTGCCCGAGAGTCCCGAAGACTACGTGCACCGCATCGGCCGCACCGGGCGCGCCGGCGAGACCGGCTGCGCCATCTCGTTCGTCAGCCCCGAATCGAAGGCCCAACTCCGCGATATCGAGAAGCTGCTGGGCATGAGCATCCCTACCCTGGCAATCGACGGATACGACGCGACCGAGGCGGAGAAAGCGCTCGCGGGCACGTTCGTGCCGAAGGCGTCGGTGGGCAGCACGGCGTTCTCGCGCTCCCTGCGCCGCAACGGCGCGAGCGGCTTCGGCAGAAGGCGCTAACCGACAGCTCGCAGGCGCCCCTCCCCTACACCATGCTCGCGAGGCGCTTGGCGTGCCAGGCGTCGATCGTGGTGTACAGCACGTGGAACAGCACGGCGGTGCCGAGCGCCAGGATGGCGAACAGCACGGTCATGCCGAAGGTGAACGGCTCGATGCCGAACAGGCTGTGCAGAAGCGTCGCCCCGAGCACCGTGCCGCCCACCACCACGACGAGCAGCGCGACGCGGATGGGCGTGAACGGCACCGACAGCCGCACGATGAGCAGCGCGCCGATCCACGCCGTGAGCAGCACGCACAGCGTGGACACATGCTCGTAGTCGATATGCAGCAGGTTGTAGCCCACCGCGTTCACGATGAGGATGGTGAGCACCGCGCAGACGGCGCCGGGGATGGACTTCACGATGACGTTCTCGAGGAAGCGGCCCTTGATGCGGTCCTTGTTGGGTTCGAGCGCCAGCACGAACGACGGCAGGCCGATGGTGAACGCGCTGATGAGGGTCATCTGGATGGGCTGGAACGGGTACTGCCACGGCAGGAAGATGAACACCACGGCCAGCGTCATGGACAAGAGCGTCTTCACGAGGAACAGCGACGCCGAGCGCTGCAGGTTGTTGATGGAGCGCCGCCCCTCGGCCACCACCTTCGGCATGGCGGCGAAGTCGTTGTCCACGAGCACGAGCTGCGCCACGTTGCGCGCCGCGTCGGAGCCGGCGGCCATGGCCACGCTGCAATCGGCCTGCTTGAGCGCGAGCGTGTCGTTCACGCCGTCGCCCGTCATGGCCACGATGTGGCCCTTCGCCTGCAGGGCCACCACGAACGCCTTCTTCTGCTCGGGCTTCACGCGGCCGAACACGCTGTAGCGCTCGATGGCGGCCGCGATGTCGTCGTCGGTGACGAGCGTCGTGGCGTCCACGTAGTCTTCGGCGCGGGGCACGCCCACCTTCGCCGCGATGCCCGACACGGTGCGCGGGTCGTCGCCCGAGATCACCTTGAGGTCGACGCCCTGCTCCTTGAAGTACGCGATGGTCTGCGCGGCCGTCGCGCGAATCTGGTCGTGGATGGCGATGAACCCGAGCGGTTTCGGCGCGCCCACGATGTCGCCTTCCTCGTCGAAGCCGTCCACCTGCGCGAGCAGCAGCACGCGCGCGTCGGCGGCCAGCTCGTTTTGCTGGTCGGCCACCGCGGCAAGCGCGTCGCCCAAGATGAACTGGCCGGCGCCCATGACGTAGGCGCTGCCGTCGTCGAACACGGCGCCCGACCACTTCTTGTCGGACGAGAACGGCACGACGCGGGAAGCGTGCAGGACGGCCACGTCGGCGCCCGCGAAGTGCTCGACGATGGCCTGGGCCGTCTCGTTGGGGTCCTCGTCGGCGCGCGCGATGGACGCGAACGCCGTGTCCACCGTCGCCTGCGGCACGCCCGGCACCGGGCGGACGGCCGCCACCTCCATCTTGCCCGTGGTGATGGTGCCCGTCTTGTCGAGGCACAGCGTGTCCACGCGCGCGAGCGTCTCGATGCAGTACAGCTGCTGCACGAGCACGCGGCTCTTCGCAAGGCGCACCACCGCCACGGCGAGCACCGTCGAGGTGAGCAGGATGAGCCCCTCGGGAATCATGCCCACGAGCGCCGACACGGTGGACAGGATGGCCTCGTTCGTCTCGGTGCCCGTGAGGAAGTGCTGCCGCGCGAACAGCAGCGCGCCCAACGGGAAGATGATGAAGCTGACGAACTTGATGATGCCGTTGAGGCTGTTCATGATCTCGGAGTTGACGGCCTTGTGCTGCTTGGCCTCGGCGCTGATCTTCGCCGCATAGTTCTCGGCCCCCACGTGCACGACGCGCGCCCACACGGTGCCCGCGTTCACGAACGACCCGCTCATCAGCTCGTCGTCCGGGCGCTTCTTCACCAGCTTGCTCTCGCCGGTGAGCAGGCTCTCGTTCACGTCGCACGCGCCCTTCACCACCACGGCGTCGGCGGGGATCTGGTCGCCGCGCCCCAGCTCGATGATGTCGTCGCGCACGAACTCGTCAAGCGGCAGCTCGACGAGCGCGCCGTCGCGCAGCACCGACGCCTTCGAGCTGGCCACGATGGACAGCCGGTCGGTGGTGCGCTTCGAGCGGATTTCCTGCACGATGCCGATCAGGGTGTTGCACACGATGACCACCATGAACAGCATGTTCTTGTACGAGCCCGTGATCAGCACGAACACGGCCAAAATGGCGTTGATGGCGTTGAACAGCGTGAGCGTGTTCTCGCGCACGATCTGGCGGATGGAGCGCGTGTGCACCCCGGCGTCCACGTTCACCTCGCCGCGCGCCACGCGCTCGGCCACCTCGGCCGCGCTCAGGCCCTGCAGTTGCACCTCTTCGGTCATGCGTCATAGCTCCTCGGGGTCGCGGCAGCGGACGATGCGCTGCGCGGTGGTCAGTCTTTGATGTTCACGCCCAAACGCCGCGCGATGCCGGCGGCCTGGAACAGGTCCATCGAGCACCCGCGCAACTCGCCCATCGCGTCGGACAGCATGATGTCGGCCAGCTGGCACGAGGACAAGTCCACGCCGTCCAAGCTGGCGCGGAAGAAGCTCGTGCCCACGAAGCGCACGTCGTCGAACCGCACGCGGCGCTGCCGCAGCTCGGCCAGGTCGGCCTGCGAGAAATCGGTGGCGGTGACGGAGGCGTCCTCAAGCTTGCCCTTCGCCAAGGACGCGTAGGCGAACGTGGAGTCGCGCACCTCGACGCGCGAGAACACCGCCTCCACGAAGTCGGCGCCCGTGAACTTGCAGGACGAGAACGTGCAGCGCGTGAAGTTCGCCTGCGAGAACGTGCTGTTGGAGAAGTCGCAGTTGGCGAACGCGACGTCGGACACCATGGCCCGGTCGAAGTCGCAGCCCACGTACGAGCACCCCTCCACGCGCGATTCGCCGAGCTCGAGCAGGGCGAAATCGGCTCCGGCGGCCGCGTCGCCGCGCACGGAAACGTGCGAGACGCGCAGGTCGCCGCCGCTGCGCTCGATCCATGCGGCGAGGTCGTCCACCTCCACGAGCTCGCCCGGGATATCGGGGCGCGCGGGATACGGCGGCTTCGGATCGGCAGCCGCCGCGCGTGCGGCGGTGGAACGGGTTACGGGCGCCATGCGACCTCCTGGCTCCTTATCGGTTGCAATCAACAGCCCCAGTATAGCGGAGCGTCCGCGCCGGGGCCGCAACGCCACCATGGTTCCACTGTTTGCGATAGGCGCTACCCGAACATGAGGGCGAGCACCGCGGTCATGGCCACGGCGAAAGCGCCCGAAGCCGCCAGCGGGATGATGCCGGCCACGTAGGCGGGCCAGGCTTCCAGACGGTAGTAACGCACGTAGCACACGAGGCTGGCCAGCAGCACGGCCACGGCGAGCGCGGCCAGCCCGAGGGCGAAGGGAGCGCTCATGAGGCCCGCGCCGTGCAGCACGCTGAGCACGCCCAGCTCGAGGGCCGCCCACGCCACGAACAGCAGCAGCTCGGTGGTCACGGGCCGCTTGAACAGCTTGACCGTGCCCGTCAGCAGCACGACGTACAGCGCCGCGCCGCAGCCGACGATGCCTCCGAGCGCCGCACCGCGCGCCTCGGGCGGCAGCAGCCCCTGCACGCCGAGCACGCACAGCGTCACGCCGGCGATGCCGAGCACCGCCGCGCCCACGATGCACGCAACCCCCACGGCGTAACGCGCGCCGTGCGGCTTCTCCGCCGACGGGTTGAAGAACACCTGCCACCATGCGAGGTACAGCCCGCAGCACACGGCGAGCGACGCATGCCCGCCCACGAGCAGGGCGAGCCCCGCCGTCACATCGAATCCCATGGTTGTTACCGCCTCCTTCGCCGCAGCGCACGATCGTCTGCGCCCGTTTATTCTAAGCCATCGGATGAGGGCGCGCAGCGCGGGCACGGGCCGCCGCAAGCCGGCCGTTTACCTTCCGTTTACGCGCGCGCCGTACCATGATGCGACGAATCTCCCGGAAGGACAACCATGCACCCGACGAAACCCCGCGCGCAGCGCGCACCCCGCCGCGTCCCATCCGCCCATCGCGCCCCCGCCGCGCGCGCGATCGACGCCCTGCCCCTGCCGCCGGGCGGCGCGGCTGTGCTCGGCCGCCTCGTCGCCGACCGCGACCATCGCGCCGTCGTCGGCGCGCACGCATCCCTTGCAATCGACGCGATCTGGGCCCTCGCCAACCTTGCGATGGGCGCCCTCTCCGGCTCCATCTGGTTCGTGACGTTGGCCTCGTACTACCTTCTGCACGTCGTCATGCGCATCGTGCTGGTCAGGCACGCCCGCTCCGACGACGGGCCGGCGGACGAGCGGTGCGCGCTGCGCGCCTGCCGGGCGTGCGGGGCGCTCGTCGCGGCGTCCATGCTGGCCGTGGCGGGCATCGTCGTCCTCGTCATGCACGAGGAGGGCGGGTTCTTCTACCCCGGCACGCTCATCTACGCCGTGGCGCTGTACGCGTTCTACGCGCTCATCATGGGAGCCGTCAACGTGGCCGCCTACCGCGCGCACGCGAACCCCGTGCTCTTCGCCATCGCGAACGTCAACCTGGCCACGGCGCTCGTGTCGATGTTCGCCCTGCAAGCGGCTATGCTGGCCGCCTTCGACACGACGGGCGACGCGGCGTTCAAAACCCTCATGACGTCGATCACCGGGATGGCGGTGGGCCTGCTCGTGACGGGCATCGGCACCTGGCTCGTCGTGCGCTCCACGAGGGCGCTTCGGGCCCTGCGCGCGCCGGGGCGCTAGCAACGCCCTTCCGTTGCGGGCAGCCGCACCTCGAACACGGTGCCGCGCCCCGGCGAGCTCTGCACGTCGATGGTGCCCTGATGCAGGTCGACGATGCGCTTGCACAGCGCGAGCCCCAGCCCGCTGCCCTCCGAGGCGTGCGACGTGTCGCCCTGGAAGAACTTCTCGAACAGCCGCCGCCGCGTTTCGGCGTCCATGCCGCAGCCCTCGTCCGACACCCAGCACACCACCTCGTCGCGCGCTCCCTCGCGCCCCTCCTCGCCCGCGCGGCCGCCGTAGAGCGCCACGTTCACGCTGCCGCCCTCGGGCGAGAACTTGACGGCGTTGTCCACCAGGTTGGTCCAAAGCTGCACGAGGTAGTCGGCGTTTCCGGGCACGGAGCACTCGTCGAGGGACAGCTCGATACGCACGTCCTTCTTCGCCCACGCGGGCTCCAGCAGCAGCACGGCACGGCGAATCTGCTCGGCCACGTCCACCCGCTCCACATGCGGCACGATGGCCGTCGCCTCCATCTTCGAGAGCGCGAGGATGCGCTCGGACAGCCGCGCGAGCCGCTGCGACTCCTCCACGACGATGCCCAGGTACTCGTCGCGCTCCTCGGGCGCGAGGTCTTCGTCGCGCGCGAGCTGGGCGAAGCCCGCCAGCGAGTTGATGGGCGTGCGGAACTCGTGGGAGAAGTCGCTCACGAAGCTCGCGCGCATCATCTCGGTGCCCGACAGCTCTTCGGCGGCGGCGTTGAAGCTGCGCGCGAACTCGTCGACCTCGCGGATGGAGAAGCGCCCCCGCTTCCTCATGCGCACGTCGAAGTTGCCGCGGGCGAGCTCGTTCACCGCCGCGGTCATCTCGAGCAGGGGCCGGGTGAGCGTGTAGGAAATGCACGCGGAGATGATAAGGGAGAGCACAGCGGAGCCGATGACGATGCCGTTCACGATGGAGACCGGACTCGTGATGTCAGCTTGCGAAGTAACGCCATTGGCAACGAGCGCTGCGCCGATGACGCCCAATACGGTGCAGAACGCCGTGATGATGAGCGCAAGCACCAGCGTAAGAGCGGCGCTCAAGGCGACCGTGCGGGCGCGCGGCCACGTACTCATGACACCTGAAAGCGAGGTGGCGTCCTCGATGCCCCTACGACGAGCCATGCCGCTCACCCCTGCTTCCCGGCGGGCACCACGGCCCGGTACCCCAAGCCGCGCACCGTCTGTATCTCGAAGTCGTCCCAGTCGGCGAAGCGCGTGCGCAGCCGGTTGACGTGCACGTTCACCGTGCTCTCGGCGCTGTCGGTGTCCCAGCCCCACACCTCGTCGAGCAGCTGCATGCGCGTGAAGGCGCGCCCGGGGTTCGACAGCAGCTTGAACAGCAGCTGGAACTCCTTCGGCGGCAGCGTGATGCACTCGGTGCCCCGCGTCACCGCAAGCCCGTTGCCGTCGAGGGCGGCGCGGCCCACCACGAGCACGCGCTCGTCCGACACGTCGGCACGGCGCAGCAGGGCGCGCACCCGCAGCACGAGCTCCTGCATGTCGGCGGGCTTGGTGAGGTAGTCGTCGGCGCCCACGATGAACCCGGCGCGCTTGTCCTCCTGCTCCTGCTTGGCCGTGAGCATGAGGATGGGCAGGTCCCAGCCCGCATCGCGAAGCTGCCGGGTGAGCTCGATGCCGTCCATGCGCGGCATCATCACGTCCGTGACCAGCAGGTCCACGTGGTTGGCGTCGAGCACGTCCATCGCCTCGGCGCCGTTCGCGGCGGGCAGGGGGTCGTGCCCCGCACGGCGCAGCACCGCGCAGATCAGCTTGTTGGCGTTGCGGTCGTCTTCCGCCACCAGGATGCGCGCCATGATCGGCCTTTCCCTCGGGTTCTCTTCGCGATGCTTCGCGAGGTCTTCTACCTTCATTGAACACCGTTTTGGTAAACGGAGGATAAACGAGCGCGTTTACCGCGGATGTACGAAACGTTTATCCCGCGCTTCCATTATAGGCACCGTTGAAACGTTGACCGACGCCGCGGCGTCGAAAGGAGCAGTGAGCTATGTATTGCACAACATGCGGAACCGAACTGGCGGAAGGCGCTCGCGCCTGCGGAGCATGCGGGACGATGGTCGCCGGCGCGTCGGCGACGCGCGGTGCCGACTACACGTCGTGGGAGTATGCGCGCACTTCGGTTAAAAGCGACCTCGCCCAGGTGACCACCGACTGCTACGAGAGCCTGGGCTTCGAGCTGACGGGCGCGAAGGGCGACGCGACGCGCGCCGCCACCACGCTGTCGTTTCGCCGCAGCCGCAAGATGCACGGCAAGGCGCAGCTGACGAAGCTGCAGCGCACCATGGACGACCTCATCGGCAGCATTGCCGCCATGGAGGCCGAGAAAACCCGCAAGGGCCGCATCCAGGCGCTTTCGGTGGGAATCCTATCCGCCCTCGTGCTGGGCATAGGGATGTGCTGCACCATGGTGTGGACAGGGCTCATGGCGGTGGGCGTGGTAGTGGGCCTCATCGGCATCGCGGGCTGCGTGGGCGCGTACTTCGTGTACCGTCGCACGTGCGCGAAGGAGGCCGCGCGCATCAACCCGCGCATCGAGGCGGCCTACGACAACCTGGCCACCGCCAGCGAAGAAGCCCAAGCCGTCGTCCGCTCGCAGGGTTAGGGGGACGCCATGCCCGCGAATAAGATACTCGACCCCCTGACGATGACCGAGAGCGCGAAGGCGTTCACCCTGCGCAAGGTGGTGGACTACGTGGCGGCCGACCCTGTGCGCCACCTTCCCCAAGCGCTCGACGTGCTCGACGCGCTCGACCGCACGGGCGTGCTCGCGCCGCACCGACGCGCCGTGCGCACCGTCATCGACGACCCGTCCAACAACTGGAACCGCCTCATGCGCAGCCTCTGGGAGGACATCGACCCCGACGTGCTGAAAACCTTCCTGGAAAACGTGGTGGTGAACGCTTCGCTCATCGGCTATCCCAAGCAGCAGGCGGTGGCGGCCGAGCACGACTGCAACGTGCCGTGGGCCATCCTCGTGGACCCCACGAGCGCCTGCAACCTGCGCTGCACGGGCTGCTGGGCGGCCGACTACGGCGCCAAGCTGAACCTCACCTTCGCCAACGGCACGCTCATCGACGAGGAGTTCGCCGACGCGCTGCTGCGCGTGAAGAACTTCATGCCCGCCATCAGCGTGGAGGGCTTCGAGGCCGAGACGGACGACCGCCGCGGCGCGGGCACGTTCGCCGCCACGCTGCGCGCCATGGAGCTGCTGCGCGAGCGCAGGCTGCCCTTCGGCGCATCGTGCTGCTACACCTCGAAGAACACCGAGGTCATCGGCAGCGAGGCGTACTTCGATTTCCTCGTGGAGCAGGGCGCCAAGTTCGCGTGGTTCTTCACCTACATGCCCGTGGGCGAAAACGCCGCGCCCGAGCTGATCGCGCGCCCGGAGCAGCGCGCGTTCATGTACCGGCAGGTGCGCCGCTTCCGCGACGAGAAGCCGCTGTTCACCATCGACTTCTGGAACGACGGCGACCACATCGGCGGGTGCGTGGCCGGCGGACGCGCATACTGCCACATCAACGCCAACGGCGACGTGGAGCCCTGCGCGTTCGTCCATTACGCGGACTCCAACATCCGCGAGAAGACGCTGCTGGAGGCCTACCGCTCGCCGCTGTTCAAGGCGTACCGCGCCGGTCAGCCCTTCAACGAGAACCACTACCGTCCCTGTCCCCTGCTCGACAACGAGGGCGCGCTCGCGACCATGGTGGAAGCGAGCGGCGCGCATTCCACCGACCTCGAATCCCCCGAGGACGTGCGCGCGCTCACGGGCAAGTGCGCCTGCGCGGCGTCGTGCTGGAAGCCCGTGGCCGACGAGCTGTGGGAGGAACGCACGGGCGAGAGGGAGGTCGCATGATGTTGTTCGGAGCCGCCTACCGCGCTTTCTTCTTGCGCGGTTTGGGGGCGGGCAGCTCGGGCAGCAGGGCGGCCACGAGGGCGGCCACCTCGGCAGGGTTCTCGCTCTCCACGAGCAGCATGGGCTTCGCACCCTCGTACGGGATAGCCTCGCTGAGCTGGGCGGCACGTGCGGCGGGCACGTCCTTCACGAGCAGGCGCTCGTCGTAGATGCCGCCGAACAGCCTGCCCTGGGCGTAGAGCAGGTACTCGCCCATCATGGCGCGATGGGTGACGTCGGGGACGCCCGCGAGCAGGTCGAGGACGTAGGCGAGGTAGTCTTTGCTCGTGGTCATGGGCGGCTCCTTGTCAGGCGCATGTGCAGCAGGGGGAAGGGGCGGCCGGCGTCGTCGGTGGCCGAACGGCCCTCCACGACGAAGCCCTCGTGCTCGTAAAAGCCGATGGCCTGGGGGTTCTGCTCGTTCACGTCGAGCGTCGTCGCGCCGCAGCGCTCCACCGCGTGCGCGAGCAGCGCGCGCCCGACGCCGCGTCCGCGTGCCTCGGGGGCCACGAACAGCATCTCCAGCTTGCCGTCCTGCACGCCGGCGAACCCGCAGGGCGCACCGGCGTCGGCGACGGCGACGGCCAGCGCGGCCACGCCCGCGACGCCCGGCCCCACCTCGGGACGCAGCCCCGCGATGTCGTCCTCGGCAAGGAAGTCGTGCGTCGCCCGCACCGAGCGCTCCCAGACGTCGACGAGGGCCGCCACCAGCTCGGGCGGCCGCTCGGAGGGCGTTTCGATATGCATGAGAAGCTCCAATCGTTCGTTCAGCGCGATGGTTCGAGACGTTCCATTCTACCAGGCCCCCGCCCCGTCGTCGCGAAACGCGCCGGACGCATCGGGCGCGCCGGGCGCGTCAAGCCGCTCGGGCACGATTTCCTCGACGAACCAGCGCGGGTCCTCGTGGAACAGGAACGTGTGCGCGTGCCCCACCACCACGTCGTAGCGCACGCCCGCGCCGCCCACCTTGAGCGACGAGCAGCGCCGCATGCCCAAGATGGCGCGCACGGGAAAGCGCCGCCCGTCGCGCCACACCACGGCGCGCGGCAGGATGCGGCCGTCCTCGAGGAACGTCGCCTCCACTTCCACGTAGCGTTTCCGCCTGCCCGCGATACCCTGCACCATTGCGCATCCCACCCCCTATCGTCTCGCGCATCCCGACGCCCCGCAGCGTCGACCGTTCCGGCGGTCGGCAGACCGCCGGAACCTAGAAGTACCCCACCGGGTGCACGACGTTTTCCTTCTTGATGTCGAGGTCGACCAGGCTTTCGTCGAGCAGCTCGGCGCCCCGTTGGATGCAGGTGTTGCCGAAGCGGCGACGCAGCTCGTCGATGGTCGCGTCGAGATCCTCGAGCAGGCGGCGATGCGGGTCGAAGACCAGCTCGAGCTGTTGGGGCGCGGCGCACGGCTCGAGGTTCGACGCGCGCACGTGCAGGCCGCGCAGGGCATGCTCCTCGTCGAGCGGCTCGTTGGCCACGAGCAAGTCCCAAGCCGTGCGGGCCACGATGCCGGTGACGTTCGTCGCGCGCCGCAGCGTGACCTGCCGCGAGTAGCTGGCAAGGTCGCAGGCGTTGCGCACGCCGATGGATATGGTGGACGCGCGGAACCGCGCCTCGCGCAAGCGCTGCGCCACCGACTCGGACAAGAGGTAGACGAGCGCCTTCGCGTCGGCGGCGCAGGCGATGTCGTGCGGCGCGGTCAGGCCGTTGCCGAAGCTCTTCACCGTGCGGTCCACCTCGTTTCTGGCCTGGTCGTAGGGCTTCACGGGCGTCGCGTCCTCGCCGCGGGCGAACGTGCGCAGCACGAGCCCGATCTTGCCGAGGCGCCGGCGCAGCAGCTCGGGCGAGGCGAGGGCCAAGTCGCCGATCGTGTCGATGCCCGACGAGTGCAGCTTGGCGCGCGTCGCATGCCCCACGTACAAGAGCTCGCCCACCGGCGCGCGCCACACGCGCTCGCGGTAGTTGTCCGGCGTGATGAACGTGACGGCGTCGGGCTTGCGGTAGTCGCTGCCGAACTTCGCGAATATCTTGTTCCACGACACGCCCACCGACACGGTGCATCCGAGCTCGGCCTTCATGCGGCCGCTGATCTCGGTGGCCACGTGCGGCGCGTCGCTGCCCAGAAGCGCGATCGAGCCGGTGAGGTCGAGCCACGCCTCGTCGAGGCCGAACGGCTCCACGAGGTCGGTGTACTGGTAGTAGATCCTGCGCGCCATGGCCGAATAGCGCTGGTACACCTCGTAGCGCGGCGGCACCACCACGAGCCCCGGACACTTCGCCCGCGCCTCCCACAGCGCCTCGCCCGTCTTGACGCCGGCCGCCTTCGCCTGCGCGCTCTTCGCCAGCACGATGCCGTGGCGCAGCTCCTCGTGGCCTCCCACCACGAGCGGCAGCCCGCGCAGCTCGGGGCGCTCGGCCTGCTCGACGCTCGCGTAGAACGAGTTCATGTCCGAGTGGAAGATGACGCGACGGTGATCCACCCCCTCCGGCGAGCCGATCACGCGCCCGCCGAACGTTTCGGGAACGCCCCTCTCGCACGCCTTCGCCATACCGCATCGCCGCCTTCCGCACCGCATTCAAACCCGTAGGAGAACGCATGTTCGCACATAACAAGGCGGCGCGCAAGCGAACAGATCATGGAGTTTAATCCACAAGAAATAAGGATTGACCTGGTGATATATAATTCCTTTAATCCGTTTTCCCAGCGTGCTCGGCAAGCGAGGCAAGATGATCGGGGATGCCCAGCGCCAGGTTGTTGTCGATGATGGCTCGGAAATCGGACAAGTCGCCTTCGGGGTCGCACTCCCCCAGCACGGCCAGGATGCCGCCCACGAGGAACGCCACGAGGAACCGCTGCTGCTTCCCCAAATCGTCGAGCCGCACGTTCAACGACGACATCCACACGCTCAAAGCAGCCTCCTTGAGCCGATCGACGATCCGCGGCGTGCTGTGCGCGCCGGCCAACAGGCAGATTCGCTGGAAATACCGACGGTACTCCTCGTGCTCGAGCAGGGCGTCAGTGTCGAGGGTGCCCGACGCGAGACCCGTCATCACGAGCGAGGGCACTTCGGGAAACACCGTGCGCTCGACGATGTCGGCCGCCATCGCGTCCATGCTCTTGAAGTAGTAGTAGAACGTGTTGTGGTTGATGCTCGCACGGCGCGACAGCGCCCCGATGGTGATCTGGTCGTACGGCATCTCGACGAGCAGCTCCCAAAACGCCTCCTCGATGCGCTCCTTCGCCGACAACGTGCCCGGTTCCTTTTTCGGTCGTGCCATGTCGCGCTCCAATCAGACAAACCCGTTTCGTTCTTCTATTTAACCATAATTATATTCTAATTATAATTCCACTCCAGTACAAGAGAAACGAGAAAGGATCATCATGTTCGACAACGTAGGGAACAAGCGCTGGGCGCTTCCCGCGGCGGCCATCGTCGCCCTCTTCTGCATCGTGTCGCTTATAGCCTACCCCATGATGCACGCCGAGCCGAAGGAGCTGCCCATTGCGCTGGTCACGCTCGACGAGGGCATGGAGGGGCCGACGGGCGCCGTCAACGCCGGAAGCGCGCTGGCCGAGAAGCTGACGGAGGCGACGGGCAGCGCCGACGACGGGGACGAGCCCGCGCCGCTAGCCTGGACCGAGCTGGGGAGCCAGGCGGAGCTCGACGAGGCGCTGGACGACAACGCCTTCTACGGCGCGCTCGTGATCCCCGCCGATTTCACCGCTTCGCAGGCGGCGGCCCAGGCGGGCGCGGGAGAAGCGTCGCCCGTCACCGTCATCGTCAACCAGGGGAAGAACCCCATGGCCGCCCAAATCGTGCAGCAGGCGCTGACCGCGATGGTGCAGGCCGGCGGCATCGCGGCAAACACCGAGGTGATCAACGCGGCCGACATCGGCGGCGGCTCCATGAGCAGCATGATGGCCGTTCAGATGACCGTCATGCCCACCGTCATGCTGACGCTCGTGCCCACCATCCTGCTGTTCTTCGGATTCCGCCCCGGCAAGGGAGCCTCGCGCACGCAGCGCTTCAAGGCGTACGGGACGCAGCTGGGCTACGGCGCGGTACTGTCGCTCGCGGCCGCATGCGGCGCGATGCTCGTGGTGGGAGCCGTCGGCGGGCTCGACATCGCGGCGGGCACGGCCATCCCCTTCCTGTGGCTGGCAAGCTTCTGCCTGATGGCCCTGCTGCTGGGGGCGTTCAACCTGTGCGCTCCGGCGGGCGCGCTGCTGGCGGTGGTGGTTGTGGCCGGCGGCATGGCCTGCGCCATGCTGCCGCCGGAGATGCTGCCCACGCTGTGGGCCGACTGGATCTACCCGTGGGTGCCGCAGCGCTTCATCGGCGACGGCGTGCGCTCGATCGCGTACATGAATGGCAGCGCATGGAACGACCAGTGCCCGCCGCTCGCGATCACGGGCGCAGTCGGCCTCGGGCTCGCGTGCATCGCAGGGCTCCTGCCCACGCGGAAGGGTGCGGACGCGGCGGAGGCATAAGGCGCTACACCGCGGCGCGATCCTCGTGCAGCACCACCACGCGGGCCTCGTCCACCTCCACGTGCGCATCGCGCAGACGCGCCGCGAGGTCGTCGGCGGAGGGTTCGGGGCCCGCGCCCGCTATCTCCACGGCCACGTCGTCGTCGGCGGTCTTCACGTCGACGGCCTCGTAGCCCGATCCGTCGAGCCACTGCGCCACCGCCGCCTTCGCCGCGTGCTCGTCGGAAGCGCTCTGCACGAGGCGGTTGCTCGTAGCGGCCAGCGGCGCGAGCACGAGCAGCGTGCCCACGAGCGCCGTGGCGTACCACACGCGCCGCGCCACGGCGCCCGCGCGGTCGCGCCGGCCGAATCCCATGAGGAAGAAGGCCAGGTTGCCGGCCAGTTGGATGGAGAAGAAGTTGACGAAGAACAGCAGCAGCGCGCCGCCCGCCATGGCGAGCGCGCCCTGCGTGAGCGCCGCGCCCGCCACGCACAGCGGCGGCACGATGGACACGGCCACCGCCACGCCCGGCAGCGCTTCGGCGATGTCGTCGCGCGCCACGGCGAGCGCGCCCACGAACCCGGACGCCACGGCCACCACGAGGTCCACCACGCGCGGCTCCACCCGCGAGGCGACCTCGGGATTGCCCGCAAGCGGCACCCCCGCCGGCAGCAGCGCCGTCACGAGGCACGCCACCGCCACCACCGCGAGCGCGCCGCCCGCAGCCACGGCCAGCGCGCGAAACGCCTGGCGAGGACGGCCGCGCGTGACGGCGAAGGACGTGCCCACGATGGGCATCATGAGCGGGGCGATGATCATGGCGCCGATGATGATGGCCGGCGAGGCGGCCGCGATGCCGCCCGTCGCTACCACGGCCGACAGCACGATGCACAAAAAGAACGAGGACAGCTGCTTGAGCGGGTCGTCCACCACGGCGAACACGCTGCGCTCCATCCGGGCGAGGTAGGCCTCGTCCACGCTGCCGCCGGACAGCACCCGCGCGATCCCGTTCATGTTGCTCCCATCGTGTCGCCGTATCGGCTCCGATGGTACCCCGCCACGCGCCGGCGCGTCCGAACCGGCACCGAACGCGCTCCCAACCGTTAGCCCGCCGTCACGCGAGAGCTAGGCGTCGCGCTTGGGGGCGCGGGGCGGCTTCGGCTTCGTCAGCTCGTAGCTTTCGGCGATCATGCTGCGCACGTCCTCGTCGGGCACCGTGCCGTCGAGGATGACGGAGTTCCAGTGCACCTTGTTCAGATGGTACGCCGGCACCACCGCGTCGAAGCGCTGCCGCAACGCGTCGCGCCACTCGGGGTCGCACTTCAGGTTCACCCACACGCGCCCTTCGCGCTCGAACACCCACGCGAACACCTTGCGGTTGCGCACGTGGCGCGCCACCGTCCAGTTGTCGTCGCGAAACGGCTTGTCGGCGAACGTGCCGGGCAATTCCAGGCACGCCGCGAGCACCTCGTCCCTCGTCTGCACGCTGCTCCTTCCCTTTCGCCGTTCGCATCCCTGCCGCACCTGCGTTTCGACCCCATTGTACGCGAATGTAAGGCGCGTGAAAGGTACGGACAAGCGAGGTGCAAGGTAGGCCGCGTAGACTGGGATCCATCGAAGCGGTGCCGCGGGTGCCGCAGCCGAACGAGAGGAGGCCCTCATGAGGAAGATCAAGGCGTTCGCCATCCTCGTTGCCGTCGCCCTGGGCGTGATGGCCGAGACGCTCCTGCGCGGCGGATGCGCACGGCCCATGGCCAAGCGGCGCACGGTGGGGTAAAATCACCCGCACGCCCCGAACCGGGCGCATCCGGCCGACGGATAAGACCCGACGAAAGCGGCATTCATGAAGGAAAACGCCTACGACGACGAAGCGTTCTTCGGGAAGTATTCCCAGTTCCCCCGTTCGGTGGAGGGATTGAGCGCGGCGGGCGAATGGGAGGAATTCGAACGGCTCCTGCCCGACTTCGCCGGCAAACGCGTGCTGGACGTGGGCTGCGGCTTCGGCTGGCACTGCATCTACGCCGCCGAGCACGGCGCGGCGCGCGTGGTGGGCACCGATATCTCGTGCAACATGCTCGACGTCGCGCGCGAGAAAACCGCATTCCCCCAGGTATCGTACGAGCGCGTGGCCATGGAAGATCTCGACTTCCCCGCCGACTCGTTCGATATCGTGCTGAGCTCGCTCGCCTTCCACTACACGCCCGATTTCGGCGTCGTGTGCAAGCGCATCGCGTCGTGCCTCGCGCCCGGCGGCAGCTTCGTGTTCTCGGTCGAGCATCCCGTGTTCACCGCCTACGGCAACCAGGATTGGTTCTACGATGCGCACGGCGAGCGCGCCCACTGGCCGGTCGACGGCTATTTCGCCGAAGGGCCGCGCGACGCGGTGTTTCTGGGCGCGCCCGTCACGAAGTACCACAAGACGCTCACCACCTACCTCGACACGCTGCTGAACAGCGGATTCGCCATCAAGCGCGTGGTGGAACCGCAGCCCGCGCCGCATCTGCTCGACGCCGTCGAGGGCATGCGCGACGAGCTTCGCCGCCCCATGATGCTGATCGTGTCGGCCGAGAAGGCCCGCTAGCCGTGCGTCCCGGCGCGCGGCGCGCCGCCTCCTACAGGTACGCCGCCGTCGCGCCGACGCCCGAGGCGCGCAGGTCGGCCGGGGTGCCCGCGAACACCACCTCGCCGCCCTTGTCGCCGCCGTCGGGACCGAGGTCGATCACCCAGTCCGCCCGGTCGATAACCTGCGGGTTGTGCTCTACCACCACGACGGTGTTGCCCGCATCCACCAACCGGTCCACCAGGGCGAGGAAGTGGTCGACGTCCTGGGGATGCAGGCCGCACGTGGGCTCGTCAAGCAGGTAGAGGTCCGTGCGGCCCTTGTTCTCGATGAGCTCCTTCGCCAGCTTGAGGCGCTGGCCCTCGCCGCCCGACAGCGTGGTGAGCGTCTGGCCGAGCATGAGGTAGCCCAGCCCCACGTCCTCGAGCAGGCCGAGCGTGCGCACGATGCGCCGCCCGGCCGCGGTCGCCCGGCCGCTCGCGGCGCCCGCGAAGAACGCGGCGGCCTCCTCCACCGACAGGCGCATGACGTCGTCGATGGACGCGCCCTCGTACGTCACCGCCAGCACCTCGTCGGTGAACCGCTTGCCGCCGCACACGGGGCACGTGGCTTCGACGTCGGTGAAGAACAGCATGTTGCTGGTCACCGTGCCCAGCCCCTCGCAACGCTCGCAGCGGCCGCCCGGCGCGTTGAACGAGAAGTGCTTCGCTTCGAGCCCCGCCCGCTTCGCCGCATCGGTGGCGGCGAACAGCTTGCGGATGTCGGCGGCGGCCCCCGCGTACGTGGCCACGTTCGAGCGCTTCATCCGGGCAAGCGGCGCCTGCCCCACGTCCACCAGCCGGTCGAACTGCGCGGTGCCGCTCACGGTGCCGCCTTCGCGCGCGCCGTCGCCGCGGGCCACGAGCTCGAACACGAGCGTGGACTTGCCCGAGCCCGACGGCCCCGTGACGGCCGTGAGACAGCCCGCGGGGATGTCCACGTCGATGCCGCGCAGGTTGAACAGGCGCGCGTCGCGCACCCGCACGGCCGGCGTCGTCGCCGGGCGGAACGCCGTCTTGGGCGCATGCGGCTCGCGCAGCCACCGCCCCGTGGCCGATGCCGGCACCGCCGCCACCTCGGCTAACGTGCCCGTGGCCACAATGGACCCGCCGTGCGCACCCGAGCCGGGGCCCACGTCCACCAGCACGTCGGCTTCGCGCATGACGTCGGGGTCGTGCTCGATGACCAGCACGGTGTTGCCCCGGTCGCGCAGCTTCTTGAGCACCTCCACGAGCCCCTCCGTGTCGCGCGGGTGCAGGCCCGCGGTGGGCTCGTCGAGGATGTAGATGACGCCCGACAGCTCCGAGTCCAGCACGCTGGCCAGGCGCATCCGCTGCAGCTCGCCGCCCGAGGGCGTGATCACCTGGCGGTCGAGCGTGAGGTAGCCGAGCCCCACCTGGCGGTAGCGTTCGAGCTTCGTGTCGATGTCGCGCAGGTAATCGGCCACGAGGGCGCGCTGCGCGGGCGTGAGCGCGGCGCCGAGATCGCGCGTCCAGGCCAGGATGCACTCGAGCGACAAGACGGCCAGCTCGGGCAGGCGCGTGCCGCGCACCGTGGCCGTGCGGCCGAGCTCGGCCAGACGCTCGCCGCCGCACGCGGCGCAACGCGCGGAACGGAAGTAGCCGTCCATGCTCTTCGCGCTGCCCTCATGCTCGGACAAGCGCCGCCACAGCAGCGGGAAGAGGCCCTCGAACTTCCCCGCGGCCACGGTCTTCGGCCCCGCGACGTTCGGAAACGCCTCGGCCACCGCGGGACTCGCCGTGCCGTTCAGCAGGATCTCCCGCTGCAGGCGGTCGAAGTGCGCCACCGGCACGCCCGCGGGCACGTCGAGGCCGTAGTGGCGATACGCCGCATACAGGCTGTCGATCATGTAGTCCTTGTAGCGCTGCGCCCAGAAATCCACCGCGCCGTCCTCGAGCGAACGGCTCTCGTCGAGCACGGCCGCCTCGTCGATGACGAGCGTTTTCCCCAGCCCTTCGCAGGTAGGACACGCGCCCTCCTTCGTGTTGAACGAGAACTGGGTGCGCGTGAGCTTCGGCATGCGGAAGTCGCAGGAGGCGCAGCGCATGAACACGAAGAAGTCGCTGCCACGCTTCTCGGTTTCCTCGACGCACGCGTCCGAGCTGATGAGCGCGCCGCAGTGCGGGCACGTGCGCACGTGCAGCTTCTCGAACACCATGCGCAGGTCGGTGTACACGTCGGTCATCGTGCCCACGGTGGAACGCGGGTTCTTGTTGGCGTCGGTCTGCGAGACGAGGATGGCGGGCGACGCGCCGCCGATGCGGTCGACGGCCGGCTTGCGGATGCCCTCGAGCCCGAGCGCCTCGAGGTAGAGCCGCTGGCATTCGTTGAACAGCACGTCGATGAGCAGCGTGGACTTGCCGGACCCCGACAGCCCCGTGAACACCACGAGCTTGTCCTTCGGAATGTCGAGCGACACGCCGCGCAGGTTCCCCTCGGTAGCGTTGCGAATGGAAATGTTCGGCATGGGGCGCCCCTTCCGTGAGCGGCAAGCGAGAAAACCCTGATTGTAGGGCATCCGAATGCCGCAGACAAGCGTCCTACCCCGCGCACTCCACGCTGCTGCGGACGGCGACGGCGAGGAGGATGCAGACGAGGGCCATGCCGGCCGCGATCTCGGGCACCGACGAGCGCAGCGCGAGCAGGAAGGCCGCGCCCACGAACGCGAGGGCGCCGTACTCGTAGCACAGGCGCGGGCCGCGCGGGCCGAGGCGCACCGCGTCGAGCCCGCAGCACAGCAGCGGCCCGACGTTGAGCAGCACGACCAAGGCGAGCACGGCGGGCAACGGCACGGCGGCCGGGGCCAACGCGACGCTCACGGCGCACGCGACGAGCGTCGTGAGCGCGAACGCGGGCAGCGAGTCGAACACGAGCAGCTCGAGCGCCCCGAAGGGCAGACGATCGCGCACGAGGCGGTTGCCCATGTCGTCGCGAAACGCTCGCGTCGCCTCGCGCACGCCCATCGGCGCCATGACGAGCGCGCTCAGCCAGAACAGGAACAGCGCGGGGCCGCCCACGCCGAGGACGGCCAACACGCCGAGCGGCACGACGAACGACCCTTGCATGAGCAGCAGCGGAATGCCGTCGTACTGCCGCAGGTGCGACAGCGCCGCATGCGCCACGAGCGCGGCGCGGCCTTCCCCGCGCGCCAGCCCGAACCGCACGGGCCGGGCCGCGAGCTTGCGACGGCGCTGATAGGCGGCGATGTCGTTGCGGTCGAGGGGCGAGAGCACGTCGAAGCGGCAGAGGTCGGCGTGCAGCGTGCTCTCCTCGATGACGAGGGTCATGTCGATGCGCGGCGCGCGCATTGCGAGCGCGACGCCGAGCGCGAGGCAGACGAGCGCCGCAAGGACGCCCATCGCGATGAGCGTCGCGGGGGCGTACAGCGCGGACGGCCCCGACGCGCTCACCGCGGCCGCCCAGCCGACGGCCGCGACGACGAACCCGGCCCCCACCGCCACCGACGTGCGCGTGCGCCAGCGCGCGGCGGCCAAGCGCGCGACGCCGGCAAGCCACCCGGCCAGCACCGCGCCCGTGCCGAGCGGCGCTGCCGCAAGGCCGAGTGCCGCGGGCGGCATCGCCAGCACGCCGGCGCTCTCGAGCCCCACGCCCACGAGGGCGCCGAGCACGAACAGCGCCGCGCCGCCCGCAAGCCCCTGCACGACGGCGGCGACGCCCACGAGCGCCCACGCGCTCAGGGCGCTTGCCGCAAGGTAGGCGATGTCGGGATGCGACAGCTTCAGCGGAGAGGTGCGCACGGCGGCGATGCCGCGCCGCGCCAGCACGAGGGCGCCGACGAGCAGCACGAGCTGCAGCGCGATCAGGTGCAGGGACGCGTCGGCCGCGGCGAACGCCTCCCGCACCCCGTACAGCAGCGCCGCCACCATGAGCACGAGCCACACGAGCATGAGGGCGAGCGCGTACAGCTGATAGGCGCGCTCGGCCCAGCCGTCGTCGTCGATGCCCGCGCCCACGAAGTGCATGAGCCGGTTGAGCGTCCAGCGCGCATGCCGCACGCGCAACCACAGAAGCAGCCTCACATCGCGCATGGCATCAGGCCTCGTCCCGCGCGGCGCGCTGCGCGAGCCGGCCGCCTTCGAGGTGCAGCAGCAGATCGGGCTGCAGGTTCGGCACGTCGTGATGGCAGCTGGCCAACACGGCGGTGCCCGCGGCGCGCGCCTCGTCGATGAGCTCGCTCAGCACGACGGCCGCATCGGGGTCGAGCGGCCCGTACGGCTCGTCGAGCAGCAGCAGGCGCGGTGCGCGGGCGAAGGCCAGCACGAGCGCGAGCTTCTGCCTCATGCCGCGCGAGTAGGACGAAGGCAGCTGATCGCGCTGCCCGTCGAGGCCGAAGCGCTCCATGAGCCGCTCCGAGGGGTCGTCGGACGCGGGCAGCCGCATCGCCTGCCGCACAAAGCGCAGGTGCTCGCCCGCGGTGAGGTCGTCGTAGAAGGAGGGCACGTCGGGCACGAACGTCACGAGGCGCCGCGCCGCGCGGTCCGAGCCGTCGAAGCGCTTCCCGACGAGCTCGACGCCGCCCTCCCGCGGCGCGTCCCATCCGGCCAAGCAGCGCAGCATCGTGGACTTGCCCGCCCCGTTCGGCCCCGTGAGCAGGGCGATCTCGCCTTCTTGCAACGCGAAGGACACGTCGGCGAACACCTCGGTCTTGCCGTAGCGGTACGCGAGGCGCTCCACCTGCAACACGGTCCCGCTCATCGGATCGCCTCCAATCGGTCGAGCAGCGGCCTGAACCGCGCATCGTCGGCGCGCTCGCCCCATGCGAGCTGCAGAAGCACCGCCTGCTTGCATTGCTCCTTGAAAGCGAACGTCTGAAACTGCGTGCGAGCCGCCTCCTGCTGATCGGGGTCCGTCCCCGTCAGCTCGGGCACAAGGTCGTACAACACGCTTTCCCGCGTGCCGAACAGCAGCTCCTCGACATCGTGGCGTTCGAGCAGCGCGACGAAGCGCGCGAGGTAGCCCTCGGCGCCGTCTTCGTCGTGCGCCATCAGGCAGGCCGTGGATGCCCTCGCCAAAAACGTGAGCGCCGTCGTCGGGTTCGTCTCCTCCAGGCCGAAGCCACGCAGCACGCCCTCGCCTGCCCGCAGCAGCGCCTCGAGGTGCGGCGCGTCCTCGGCATACAGCATCAGCTGCGACGAAATGCACGCGATCAGGTTCATCGCGCTCGACCCCATCGATGCCTGGTACAGCTTCTTGCTCGCTTCGATATCGCCCTTCTGATAGTGCATGCTTGCCAGCAGCATCTCGATACCCAACGGCTTGTCGGATTTCAAGCTCTCCATCAACTCGATGGCCTCGTCCACCCCGTCCTGCATGCTGAGCATCACCGCGCGCATCATGCGCGCGCCGCGCACCAGCTCAACGTCGTCGGCGTTCGTCTCGACGCGCTCGAACAGCGCGGTCGCGCGCCGGGCCAGCTCGGGCATGCACTCGGGCGCAAGCCCCGCGCATTGCAGGTAGAGCAGCCCCATCTGCTGCAGCAGCGGCCAGCAGGAATAATGGTCGGCGACGAGGCGTTCCACCTGTTCGCACACGGCGTCGGGTTCGTCGGCGAAGCGCGCGAACAGCTGCAGGTACGCGGCGCGGATGTCCTCGTTGTTCAGCTGCGGACGGTAGTCGAACAGCTCGTCGAGCGTGAGCGCGAAGAACGTGGCGATGCGCGGCAGCAGCGCCACGTCGGGCATGCTCTGCCCCAGCTCCCACTTCGACACGGCCGCCTTCGTCACGCCCAAATGAGCGGCCAGCTCGCCCTGCGTGATGCCGGCCGCGCGGCGCTCGCGCGCGATGGTCGCCCCCAGGTTGATGTCGTGCATTGCGCTCCCTCGTCTCGGCGTCGGTCGGTGCTCCCAGTATGAGGGACGACCGTCGGTTGACGCAAGCGAGCTGCGGTTGACTTCCCGCAGCCGCCGTCAACCGGGCGGCATGACACGCGTTCGGCATGCGGAAGGGAGGCACAGCGGACGCAAAAGAGGCCGCGGGACGCCTTCCCGCGTAACCATCTGGCGTTATTTGCTCCCAAATCCCCTATCTGCGCGTCGAAGGACGACAGGCCGCGTATGCGTTGCATAATCGATCAGAACAGATGTTTCACGTGAAACATCTGTTCTGACGCACTCCGCGGCACCTGCATGCGAACGGCTCCCCTTATACTGGGACGATCATCGCGAAACCGAGGAGACGGCGCACATGGACAAAGGATTTTGGGAGCGATTCGCCGGGCTGTACGACCTGGTGATGAAAACGCGCGGCGCGGCGGCCGAACGGGCGGCATCGTACGCGGCCGAACTCGTGGCACCGGACGCGCGGGTGCTCGACGCGGCATGCGGGACGGGCCTGTTCGCCTGCGCGCTGGCGCCCCGCGTCGCGCGGGTGGACGCATGCGACTACGCGCCTGCCATGGCGAAGCGCACGCGCGCGAAGGCGGCGCGGCGCGGATTCGTCAACGTGGCATGCTCCGTCGAGGACGTCACGGCGCTCTCGTTTCCCGACGCGACGTTCGATGCGGCGGTGGCGGCGAACGTGCTGCACCTGCTCGAGCGCCCGGACGTCGCACTCGCCGAGCTCGCGCGCGTGACGAAGCCGGGCGGCCTGCTCATTCTGCCCACCTACGTCAACGCGTCGCATGCCGAGGCCCAACGATTCGTGAAGTTCATCGGCGCGGCGGGGTTCTCCCCCGCTTGGGCCTGGACCGCCGACGACTACGTCGCGTTCCTCGAATCGCACGGCCTCGCCGTCGAGCAGCAGCGCCTCTTCGAGGCTCGACAGCCCCTGTGCGTGGCCGTCGCGCGTATGCCGGGCGTGGCGGGAAGGGGGCGAGCGCATGCGGACTGAGCGGTTGCTGGGCATCATGGGCGTGCTCGCCGACACGCGGCACACCACCATCGGGGCGCTCGCCGCGCGGTTCGAGGTGTCGAAGCGCACCATCGCACGCGACCTCGACGTGCTCGCGCAGGCGGGCGTGCCCCTCGTCACCACCCCGGGCGCGCACGGCGGCGTGGGCGTGCTCGACGGGTTCAAGGTGCGCCGCGACCTGCTGAGCACGCACGATGCGGCCATGCTGCACGCGGCGCTCGAGGCCCTGCGCAGCGTCGACGGCGACAAGGCCGTGACGCAGCTCATCGCGCGGCTCGTGCCGGGCGCAGGCGCACACGGCGGCGCGGACGCGGCAACGGCCGACGGGCGCGCGGCGAACGCAACGGCCGACGATGCCCCGGTGGCTATCGACTTCTCGTCGTGGTTCGCCGACGGCATCGTGCAGGAGAAGCTGTCCTGCCTGCTGGAAGCCGTGCGCGGGCGGCGCTGCGTGCGCCTCGTGTACGTCTCGCGGTCGGGCCGCGGCGCGCGCACCGTCGAGCCGATGCAGCTGCTCTTCCGGCAGACGAGCTGGTACCTGCGCGCCTTTTGCCGCACGCGCGAGGAGGTGCGCACATTCAAGCTGCAGCGCATCGCGCAGTTCGACGTGCTGGACGAAACGTTCGAGCCGCGCGAGGCGCTTCCGGCCGCGCCCGCGTCCTTCGACGCTCCCCTGCTGCTGCCCGCCGAGAGCGAGACGCCCGGCACGGTGCTCGTGGAGCTGGACTACCGCGCCGCCGACGAGTTCGCGCTGGCCGGTGCCCTGGATGCCCGGTTCCTCTACCGCGACGAGGGGTCGGACCGGGGCGTCGTGCGCTTCCGCACCGACGACGTGGCATGGGCGCGCCGGACGGCAAAGAATCTCGGCGATCTCGTGCAGGTGCGAGAACCATGACATAACGCTGTCATGGTTCCTCCTCTAGCATGGCGGACGACCCCTTACGGAAAGGATGTGCCATGCAAGAGAAGAAAACCGTGCTCGCGTTCGTATTCGACGGATTCGCCGACTGGGAGGGCGCCTACGTCTGCGCTGAGCTCAACCGGGAGCTCAACGGCGAGCCGTCGCCGTACACGGTGAAGACGGTCGCCCTCGACGGCGCGCCGAAGCGCTCGATGGGCGGCTTCAACGTGCTGCCCGACTACGCGGTGGGCGAAGCGCCCGCCGACGCCTGCGCCCTGCTGCTCCTCGGAGGGGACGCGTGGCTCGACGGGAGCAACGACGCCGTGCTGCCGCTGGTGGAACGCGTGCAGGCGGCAGGGGCGCTCGTGGGCGGCATCTGCAACGCCGCCACGTTCCTGGCCGAGCACGGCTTCCTGGACGAACGCGCCCACACGGGCAACACGCTCGAGTTCGTGCAGCAGGGCGCGCCGCACTACCGGGGCGCTGCGCGCTTCGTGGAAGCGCAGGCCGTCGTCGATCAGGGCGTGATCACGGCGAACGGCAGCGCCGCCCTCGAGTTCGCCCGCCTCGTGCTGCACGCTCTCGAAGCGAGGCCCGCCGCCTACCTCGACTCCTGGTACGGCTTCAACAAGGACGGGCTCTACCCCCAGGCCCCCGACGCCGCCTAAGCGCGCGGCAGCCGCAGCGTCACGCGGGCGCCCGGAGCGTCCTCGCGGTTGGCAAGCTCCACCGTGCCGCCGTGATGCTCGGCGGCCTCAGCGGCCACGTGGAGCCCCAGGCCGCTGTGGCCGCGATCGCTTCGGGCGGGATCTCCCTGGTAGAAGCGCTCGCAGCCGCGGCGCAGGGCCTCGGGCGAGAAGCCGGGGCCGGCATCGGACACGCTCAGCGCCACGTTGTCGCCCTCGCCGCGCACGTCCACCTCCACCGTCGAGCCCGCGGGCGCGAACTCCACCGCGTTCGTCACCACGTTCATCACCGCCCGCTCCACGAGCGTCTCGTCCATCGTGAGCGTCGCGGGCAGCTGCGCGTCCTCGCGCCAGGCGACGTGCACGCCGCTCGCCGCTGCGAGCGCTTCGGCCGACGCGCGCAGGCGCGCCGTGCACGCCCGCAGGTCGCAGGCCGTCGGGGCGAACATGAGCGCGCGGCCGCGCGACACGTCGATGAGCGCGTCGAGGTACGTCCCCATCTGGCGCGCCCCCTCGGCCACATCGACGGCGCAGGCGCGCGCATCGTCGTCCAGGCTGCCCTCCAGCAGCAGCTCGACGTTGCCGCGCACCACGGTGAGCGGCGTCTTCAGGTCGTGCGCGAGCGCGGCCACCTGCTCGCGCTGCGCCTGCTCGCTTCTCCACTGCGCCTCGAGCGAGTCCTTGAGCGAGGCGCGCATGTCGTCCATGGCGCCCAGCACGTCGTCGATCTCGCGCACGCGCGACGAGCCCACCGCGAAGTCGAGGTCGCGTTCCTCGATGCGGCGCGCGGCTTCCTCGAGCGGCCGCATCTTGCGCGAGATCACCCGCGCGGCCCGCGCGGCAACCCCCACGAGCACGAGCACCGACAGCAGCGCGAACATGCCCACGATGAGGTTCTGCGGGTTCGGCAGCGCATCGCGCAACCCCTTCGAAACGAATTGCGGCAGGTACTCGTACACGAGCACGCACACGGACCCGTCGTCGAGCGTCACCGGCTCGTAGCGCGTCATTCCGAGCTGGTGGTACGCTATCGCCAGGCCGTCGAAGGCGGCTTCGTGCGCCGCCTCGCGCGCGCCCTGCCCCATGTCGCCGCCGAGATAGGCCCCGTCCGCGGCGAACAGGGCCCACCGGTAGCACGACGGGATGGCGGCGTCGAAGGCGTCGAGGTCGTCGCCCTCCAGCGCGACGATGCGCGCCGTCGTCTCCTCGAGCGCCGTGTCGCCGTAGTTCGCCGGGTACACGGAGCTGCCGCCGACGCCGATGGCGAACGCCAGGTACGCGGCGATCGCCGCCGCCAGCACGCCGGCCAGCACGTAGGCGAAGTAGCGCAGGATGAGCACCGACAGCGGAAGCCCGCGCCGTCGCGCGCCGGAAGTGCGGGCGCCGCCCAGCCTCACGCCGTCCATTTGTACCCCACTCCCCACACGGTTTCGATCGGCTCCGCGCCGGCCGCCTTGAGCTTCGCGCGGGCGTTGCCCACATGCACCGAGATGGTGGCCGCGCCGCTTTCCGCATCCCACCCCAGCACGCCTTCCACGATCTGATCGCGCGAGAACACCTGCCCGGGGTGACGCGCCAGGAACTCGCACACGTCGAACTCGGTCTTCGTCAGCGCCACGCGCGCATCGCGCACGTACGCCTCGCGCGCGGCGAGGTCGAGCCGCACGTCGCCGAACGACAGCGCGTGCGTGCGCTCGCGACGCTCGCGCCGCAGGTGAGCGGCCACCTTCGCCCGCAGCTCGGCCGCACCGAAGGGCTTGCGCACGTAGTCGTCGGCGCCCACGCCCAGGCCGAACACGGCGTCCTCCTCTGCGGCCTTCGCGGTGAGGAACAGGATGGGCGCGTCGGTGAGATCGCGCATGCGGCGGCACAGCTCGTAGCCGTCCATGCCGGGCATCATGACGTCGAGCAGCACGAGGTCGTAGCGGTCGAGGCGCAGAGCGAGCGCCTCCTCGGCGCACGCGGCGCAGCGCACCTCGTGGCCGTCCTTGCCGAGCGCGCGCTCGAGCAGGTTCCTGATTGCCGCCTCGTCGTCGACGGCGAGTATGCGTGCCATTTTTCGCTCCTTTCAATCGTGCGAGTGTACCACGGGCGCCCCGCGCCGCGCGGGCGCCGCGCAAGCCTATTCCCCGCCGCGGCGGCCTTCGAACCGGTTCACGAGCGCGAGCGCCGCCGCGCCCACCGCCGCCGTCGCCGCGACGCACGCGCCGCCCACGGCCGCATAGGCCGCCGAGAGCGCCTGGGCCTGCGCGAGCGCGCCCATGCCCGCCGCGATGGAGGCCTCCAGGGGAAGCGTCGCCAGGCGCGACGGCCACGCGAAGGGCACCCACGCGGCAATCTGCACGCCCGCGCCGCCCGAAAGCGTGTCGCTCACCAGCCCGTTCGCCAAACCGCCCAGCAGCGCCATGGCCGCGACGAACCCGAGCGCGCCCATGCCGATGGCGGCGTTGCGCCCGAACTTGAGCGCGATCCACAGAAAGATCGCGTACGCGCACGCGCTGCCCGCGGCGATGCCGACCACCGCGAGCACGATAGCCGACGTCGCAGGCAGCTCCCGACCCGCCAGCGTCAGCGCCGCGCAGAACAGCACGGCCGCGAGCACCGCGGCCGCCAGGCCCAGCCCCAGCAGCACGACGAGCTTCGCCGCGAGCGTCGCGCGGCGCGACGACACGCCCAGCAGATTCGCCCCGTCGCCCGCACGCTGCTCCGCATCCGCCGCCAACCCGCACGAGATGCCCGCCAGAAGCGGCGCGCCCGCGCCCAGCAGCTGGAAGAACGCGTCGCATCCCATGAGCGAGTCCCATGCCGCGAACGCGAAGTACGCGCCGGCGAGCCCGCCGAGCACGGTCGCCAGCACCGCGTGCAGCCACACGAGCGGCGAGCGCCGCAGCCGCACCGCCTCGGAGCGCAGCGCGTGCGCGAACGTCACGCGCGCCGCGGCCGGCGCCCCTCCGTCCCGAACCGCCATCATGCGGCCTCGCGCTTCGAGAACCACGCCGCGCCCGCGATGGCCAGCAGCGTGAACAGCCCCATCGCCACGAACAGCCCCACGGCCGCCTCCCAGCCGAACACGCCCAAGGCGTCGCCCGCCTCGAGCGGCACGCCCGAGGGCGCCACGCCGGTGAACGGCGACGCCGCGCACAGCGTGACGGCTGGCGGAAACGCGAACCACGCGCTCGACGTCCACAGCGCGATGCCCACGCCCACCTGCACGAGCGCCGGAATGGCGATGCCGGCCAGCGTGCCGAACCGCAGGGTGAGCATGAGCGCCGCGGGCACCATCCACGAGCTCGCCACGGTGAGGACGACCGCCGTGGCCAGCCCGTCCGCGAAGCCGGGCCCCTCGGCCCCCAGCGCCGTGAGCACCGTGGAGAAGGCGAGCACCACGAGGTTCGCGCCCAGCACGAGCGCCAGCGCGTAGGCCGTCTTCGCCCACCACGTGCGCGCCGGCGCATGCGGCAGCCCCAGCACCGGGCGCAGCTTCTGCCGCGCGTCCATGTTCGCGATGGACGCGCAGATGAGCGCGATGGCGATGGGCATCATGAGCGCGTACCAGTAGTTCCACATGGTCGTGGCGATGCCCCCGACGGCCCCCGTGCCCGGGATGACCCCCGACGACAGCACGCCGAGCGCGCAGAACGGCAACGGCGCGATGAGCGCCACTTTCCGCGGCGCGGCGCGATGCCCCTTGAGCACCTCCGCCTTGAACACGGAGCCGAACGTTCCCGTCGCCGCCCCCATCATGCCACCGCCTTCCCCATGCACACGTCCATGAACAGCTTCTCCAAATCCACTTCGGCGTCGAGCGGCGCCTCGTAGGCCAGACGGCCGTCCACGATGATGCCCACGAGGTCGGCCACGTGCTCCACCTCGCCCAGGATATGGCTCGACAGCACCACGGTGATGCCGCGCTTCGGAAACGATCGGATGAGCGCGCGCAGTTCCTGGATGCCCACGGGGTCGAGGCCGTTCGTCGGCTCGTCGAGGATGAGCAGCCGCGGATGCCCCACGAGCGCGAGCGCGATGCCCAGGCGCTGCTTCATGCCGAGCGAGAACTGCCCTGCGCGCTTCGAGCCCGTGTTCGTCAATTCCACGGTGGCCAACACCTCGTCGATGCGGCTTGCGGGAAGGCCGAGCAGCGTCGTGCGCACGAGCAGGTTCTCCCGCGCGGTGAGGTTGTCGTAGAGCGGCGGCGTCTCGATGAGCGCGCCGATGTCGTTGAGGTCGTCGCGGGCCCACGGATGGCCCGCGAACGAGATGCCGCCCTGCGAGGGGCGCAGCATGCCGGTGACCATCTTGAGCAGCGTCGACTTGCCGGCGCCGTTCGGCCCCAAGAGGCCGTACACCGCGCCTTCGGGCACGCTGAGCGACACGTGGTCGACGGCCGTCTGTCCTTTGAACGTTTTGGTGAGCGCATGCGTTTCCAACAGGGAGCTCATGGTTCTTCCTTTCTCTCGGTCAAGATACAGGATGCGCCCCGTTTCTAAAGAATCGTTAAAGGGAGCGAAAAGGAAAGAAAGCGGGGCGCAGGATGCAGCGCCGTCGCCGCTCCCGTCGTACCGCGTCTGCATCCTCGCTGGCACGAAATTGCAACTATGCATGATTTTTTGGCGTTCTTCGCTTTCGATTTCGGCAAAATACCTGGTGGTGATTTCTCCTCGTTCCAAAAATCGTGCATATTGGCAATTCTCTGCCATCGAAGGAGCTCCCCACCTCGCTTTTCCCGACGAGCGAACGCGCAGCAGGCCCCCCTCCCCGCACCCCGAAGCGACGCTGGACGACCGCGGCGCAAGCCCGCTGGATCCAATCGGCTTTACGCCGGCCGAGCTCCCCCGTCGCTTCGCGTATACTGAAAGCATCGCCCGCTTGAACGGAGGCCGCCCATGACCCCAGCTCCCGCATCCGCCCCCTCCCCCACGCCCGCGCCCGCCGCGCGCACGCTGCCTCGCATCGCCCTGCCGCTGCTCGCCTGCCTCGCGCTGTACGGCATCGACCTCGCCTGCGCGGCCGCCGTGCCCGCCGCAGGCCGCGCCTTCACCGCGAACATGGCCGTGCCCTTCGACCTCATGGTGTGCGTGCCCGCTCTGTTCTACGTCCTCGTCGTGCGACGAGGCGGGCTTTCGCCCCTGCTCGTGCTGCCGGTCATCTGGGCGGGCAGCTTCGTGTCGCTGCAGTTCGCCACCCCGGGGCAGTTCTCGCTGCTGCTGCCGCTCAGCGTGGGCGCCGTGGCGGTGGAGGGGTGCATCGCCGTGCACGAGCTGCGGCGGTTCGCGCGCGCCTACCGCGCCGCCCGCACGGCATCGGAGCAGCCGCTCGACTGGTTTTCGGGGGCGTTTCTCGCGCTCGTGGGCAACGAGCGCGCCGCCCGCCTGGCGGGGCTCGAGTGCACCATGTGGTACTACGCGGCGGCTTCGTGGCGCCGCGCCCCGCACGTGCCCGCCGGCTACCGGGCGTTCTCGTCGCACAAGCAGAGCGGCTACGTGGCCGTCGTGGGCGTCATGCTGGGCGTGATGGCGGTGGAGACGGTGGCGGTGCACCTCCTCGTGGCGCGGTGGAGCGTCCTGGCGGCGTGCCTGCTCACGCTCCTGTCGGCCTACACCGTGCTGTGGATGGTGGCCGACGCGCGCGCCGTCGTGCTCAACCCGCTGCTCGTGAGCGACACCGAGCTCGTGGCGCGCTGGGGCCTCCTCTCCTGCGAGCGCGTCCCCCTCGCCCTCGTGGCGCGCGTGGGCTCGCAGGAGCCCACGGCGGGCAAGCGCGAGCGCCTCAACCTCGCCGCCATGGGCGCGCAGCCGTGTTGGATCGAGCTCGAGGAGCCCATCGAGGTGCGCGGGCTTCTGGGCGCGCCGCGCACCGTGCGCGCGATCAAGGTGAGTCCCGACGAGGCCGCCGCGTTCAGGAACGCGGTGCTTCCGCGAAGCTGACGCGGTTCTTGCCCTCGCCCTTCGCCCGGTACAGCGCCTGGTCGGCCACCGCGAACAGCGCGCCGTACGTGTCGCCGTCCACGCCCGCCAGGGCAACGCCCACACTCGACGTCACGCACGCCGACGCGTCGCACACGCGCCTCACCCGGTCGTTCACGCGCAGCGCGGCCTCGCACGAACGCGCCCGGTCGGCGTGCGGCAGGAAGGCGATGAACTCGTCACCGCCGACGCGGGCCACCACCGCATCCTGCTCGACAAGCGCCTCCTCGAGCGCCCGGGCGATGCCCATGAGCAGCTCGTCGCCCGCCAGGTGGCCGTACGTGTCGTTGACGCCCTTGAAGTCGTCGATGTCCACCACGAACAGCGCGCCCGTCGCGCGCATGGCGCATCGGCGCACGAGCGGCTCGATGAACTCGGCCACCGCGCTCTGGTTGAACAGCTTCGTCAGCGGGTCGCGACGCACCTGGTCGACCAGGCTCTCGAGACGACGGCGCTCGTCGGTGATGTCCTTCCAGCTGCCGATGGTGCGCACGGGCACCCCGTTGTCGTCGTACAGCATCATGGCATGGATGCGCGTCCACCGCCACTCGTCCTCGGGCGTGTCGTCGAAGCGTCGGCGGATGTCGAGCGTGGCCTGTTCGTGGCTCAGCAGCTCTTCGGACAGCCGCTCGAAATCCTCGCGGTGCATGAGCGAGCCCCCGCTCACTTCCTGGGAGTAGCGCTCGAACCGACGCTCCTCGGGCAGGGCGTTCTCGCTCGCATGGGGCACGCGCTCGTATTCCACGAGCACGTCCTGCTCGATATCGTACTCGAACAGCACGTCGGTGACGCTGCGCATCGCCACGCGATAGCGCTCCTGCTCGAAGGAAAGCGCGATCTCGGCCTCCTTGCGCGTGGTGATGTCCATGAGCACGCTGCCGACGAACGCCGCGCCATCGTCGGTTTGCACGCGGCGCCCTGAGTCGAGCACCCAGGCGAGCGAGCCGTCCTTGCGGCGGACGCGGTACTCGGTCTCGTACGTGGGCCCGTCCGCGAAGCAGCGTGCGACGTCGGCGAGGGCGCGCTCGCGGTCGGGCTCGTACACGAGCCCCGGCGCTGTGCCCCCGCTCACCTCCTCGAGCTCCTCGATGGTGTAGCCGAGCATGCGGGCCAAGCCCTCGTTCACGTACGTGAGGGTGTAGTCCTCGTCGTCCTTGCACATCTTGAGGCCGCCCGTGATGGTGTGGGTGAGCAGGTCGATGGTGGCCGTCTTCTCGCGCACGAGCTGCTGCAGGTACGCGTAGCTCTGCGCGCCCGCTTCGAACGGGAAGAACGACTCGTCCTTCATGGGCTGGTAGGGGCTCGACACGTGCACGTGGCGTATCTTGAGCACGCCGTCGTCGTCGACGAGCTCGTAGCTGCAGCGCTGCCACTCTTCCAGCACGAGCCCCGAATCGGCGGCCGTGCGCACGCGGTAGCGACCCATGACGGTGCAACCGCGCTCCGTCACGTTCACCAGGCGGTACTCCTCGTCGAGCACCTCGCAGGGCGGGGCGAGCGGGGCGCGCTCGCGCATGTACGACACGATCTCGGCGGTGTCGGCCGAGAACTCCACCTCGCCGGCGCCGATCCACGAGAAGTCGTCGGCGAAGCGCTCCACCACCTGCTCGGCACCCGGCCCTGCGTAGAATTGGCGCACCGTGTCGCTCACAAACGCTCGAGCCTGGTCGAACAGGGGGTTCATCGCTTTCCTCTCGCTTGTCCTCCCCGCACGGCCGCAGCCGCCTCCCGGAGGATTCCCGACATACCTCACGCGAGTATATACCTTCAAGCAAGCATTGAAGCAAACCGTAACCGGGGCACCCGTCCGGCCCCGTCGCCGCCCGTCGCACCGCGCTCGTCGCGCCTACCGGTTCGCTCCCACCAGCAGGCCGATGAGCGCCAGCACCGCCACGGTTCCCGCCAGGGCCACGCCGTTGCACACGCGCAGGGCGCGCGCGTCCGACGACGCGAGCAGCCGCACGAGCGCGTACAGGCCCAGGCCGATCGCCCCGCCCAGCGTGTTCGACAGCAGGTCGGTGATGTCGGACGCCCCGGCCGCGAAGACGAACTGCAGCACCTCGAACGCCAGGCTCGTGCCCGCGATGGGCGCCAGCTTCGCTGCAAACGAGCGCTGCGGTTCCAACATAGCTATGAGCAGGCCGAACGGAACGAATGCCAGCAGGTTCTCCACCACTTCCCCGTAGTTCGCCGTGCCGTTCACCACGAGCGCGCCGGCGAACGGCACGAGGTTCACGCTGCGCATCGTGCCGAACACGTCCGGCCCGAACTGCATCTTGAACAGGATGATCCACACGAGCGCCGCCAGGTACACCACGAGCATCGCCACGGTCAGCCCGCGCGCGTCGAGCCACGATCCCCTGCACGCTTCCCCTTCGATCTTTTCCATGAGCCGTCCCTTTCTCGCATTCCAACGCAGCCAGCATAGAACGGCGGGCGCGGCCGAAGCGGCGCAGCGGGAACGTCGTTTCCACTCATTCAGCAAGGTTTAAGAGGTTCTTAAGGAATGCGACCGCGAAGAGCGCCGATGCGCTTCCCGAAACGGGCGCGTTGTCGTACAATACGCAGGCACGATCAACGCATTGCCAGTGTGGCGCAACGGTAGCGCAACAGTTTTGTAAACTGTGGGTTGCAGGTTCGATTCCTGTCACTGGCTCCACGAAACTTCCCGGCCAGACGCTCCCGCGCCTGGCCTTTTTCGTGCGCGACGCTACAGCGGGATGGAGTTCGGCTCGTCGATTTTGAGGGCGCGGTACAGGCGGTCGGGCACGAGGCTCACCAGGTCGTCGGTCCATCGCACGAGGTCGGTGGGCTGGTCGGAGCGGAACCAGTCGTTGAGCACCTCGCATTCCAGCTTCGAGAACACCTCCACGATGAAGCGCATGTTGTCGTTGACCGTGACGTGACGGTGGTTCTCCAGCGTGTCGAGCAGCACGGTCTTGCGGTTCTCGGGCATCACCGTCTGCCCGAACGGCGTGTTGATGCTGTACTGAATGGACTTCCGATAGAAATCGCGCTCCTGCGAGATCAGGCGCATATGATGGTAGTACCCCGTCTTCCATCCGATCGTGCGGCCGATTTCGTTGAGGTAGAACTGCCGGCAGAAGATGGAATGCCACCACGGGATGTCGTACTTGCTCTCGAAGTGACGGTAGAACGTTTGGCGCGAGATGCCCGCGTTCTCGCAGATCTCCGCAATGGTGATGCGGTCGAGCGACTTGTCCACGGCATGGAGAATCTTCATCTTCGTACGCAACTCGGGCGAGTCGAACACGTCTTCCCCACGCGCTAAATTCGGCAGCATGCGAACCCCTTTCCTTGAGAATCGGCGCCCGCGTGGCACGAACGCCTTCACGCGACCGTTCCATGAAAACATACCGCCCGAACCCATCGCGTTGTACGTGACGTTTTCCGTCGAACGTCACGCAAAAAAGACAGTTTCGATTATATGTCACGTCAAACGGACGGCGACCCCATCCTGTGCAAACCCGATGCGACACCTGCGCCCCTGCGGCGCTTGTTTCCCCAGTTGCCACACAGCAAAATGCGTGTATGGGGAGGTGGGGCTTCCACCTCTAAGTCTTTTGAAAGGAGACTGTCATGGCGAAGATAGTCAGCTCTTGGAACGACTGGGATCCGCTGAAGCGCGTCATCGTCGGCCGCTGCGACTACTCGATGATCCCGCCCGAGGAGCCCGCGACCTCCGAGAAGGT
>ENA-OQNO01000262-OQNO01000262.1-human-gut-metagenome-genome-assembly--contig:-NODE-262-length-57231-cov-5.537370_pt1 | contig 57231 bp, 49 predicted proteins | sample MGYA00242629_ERZ504880 | MGnify/ENA primary metagenome ERZ504880 (study PRJEB26092, sample SAMD00036377) | human gut metagenome | host: Homo sapiens | study: EMG produced TPA metagenomics assembly of... | reverse complement strand
AGGAGTATTGCAGAACGAAGGGAGCAACGCATGATCAGGGAACTCGTGAAGGATCCGGCGGCGCTTTCGGTGGCTTGCGAGGCGGCTACGGCCGACGATGCTCAGGTGGCAGAGGACCTCGTTGAGACGCTGACTTCGCTCGACGGGGCGGCATGCTTGGCCGCCAACCAGATCGGCATCGCGAAGTGCGTCGTTGCGTACCTGGACGATGACGACAAGCCGCATGTGATGTACAACCCGAAGATGCTGCTGGCGCTTGGCGCATTCAAAGCGGTCGAGGGGTGCCTCTCGCTCGAGGCCGACTCGAACGTGACGCGCTACGACCGCGTCAAAGTTGCGTACGACGAGCTGGTGGACGGCGCGCTCGTGCCGCGCAAGCGGGACTTCAACGGCTGGACGGCGCAGATCATCCAGCACATGATCGACCACTGCAAGGGCAAGCTTGTCTAGCCGCGCGAACAACCGCGAGCTGCGAAGCGCCCGCTGCCGCCGAAGCCTAGCCGAGCGCCGCGCGCGGGCTTCGGCCCCAACAAGGCCTCGGAACACAAGGGCGGCATCAGCCACCAGGGCTCGAAGCGGGGCTAAGGTGCGCACGTTCGTCGCCCTCGAGTTGCCGCAAGGCTTCGCCACCGACGTGGCCGCGCTGACGCGCCAACTGAGCGCGGCGGTCGAGGGGCGCTTCCTGCCGCGCGACTTCTATCACCTCACGCTGGCGTTTCTGGGTGACGGCAGCGCAAACGACATCGCGGCGGCAACAGACGCGCTCGAAGCCGCCTGCGCCAGTCAACCCGCCGTCCCTCTGCGCAGCGACGGGTTGGGGAAATTCGGGCGCGCGAGCGACGCGACGCTCTGGCTCGGCATCGCGCCCGTTCCCGAGCTCATGGAGCTCGCCGAACGGGTGCGCGGGGAGCTCGCCATCCGCGGCGTCCCGTTCGACGACAAACCCTTCAAGCCGCACATCACGCTCGCCCGCCGGGCGCGCTCCGAAGGCAAGCCTGCCTCCGCTCGCCTTCCCGCTCGACGACGCGGCAGCCCGCGTCACTCTGTTCAAAAGCACCCTCGAGCGCACCGGCGCAACCTACAAGCCACTGCACACGGCGCCTCTCGGGTAGACAGCCGCGCTCCTACCCCTCGTCCGCCCGATCGTGGTTCACCACGCGGTAGAACAGCTCGCGGATCTCGTCGGGATCGCTCGTCTGGCCGAGGGCCCACATCGTCTTCGCCACGAGGGCCTCGGTGGTCATGTCGCCGCCCTTGAGGATGCCGCGATGACCGGCATAAGCGCGCCCCACCTCGTAGACGCCCAGGTCGCAGCCCTCTTCGGGCACCTGCGTGGTCACGACGAGCGTGCGTCCGGAGTCCACCCAGTCGAAGATCGCGCGCCGGTAGTCGCCGTAGTCGGGAATGCCGCCGATGCCGAACGTCTCCAGGATGACGGCGTCGCAATCGGGCTTGATCAGGTCGAACACGCGCGGGTTCATCTCGGGCGTGAGCTTCAGCACGAAGACGCGCTCGTTCATCCGGTCGTACACGTGCGGCCCGCCCTCGGTGCCAAAGCCCTCCCCCGCGCACGTGGTCGGCGTCCCGGCGCGCACGATGCGACCGCCCCGCACGAGCGCGAGTTCCGGGAAGTTCACGCTGGTGAACGCGTTGAAGCTCATCGTGCGCTGCTTGCGCGCCCGCGTGCCCGCGATCACCGCGCCACCGAACACCACCGATACGTCGCACGAGCGGTCGTCGGATGCCACCAGCAAACTTTGGTACAAGTTGAGCTTCGCGTCGGTGAAGGGGCTCGCCATCGGCTGCTGCGAACCGGTGAGCACGATGGGCTTCGGGCTGCCCTGGATCAGGTACGACAGCGCGGCGGCCGTGTAGGCCATCGTGTCGGTGCCGTGCAGCACGACGAAACCGTCGTAGGCGTCGTAGGTGTGCACGATCTCGTCGCAAATGCGCATCCAGTCGGCCGGGCGCATGTTCGTGCTGTCAATGTTCATGGGCTGCACCACGTCGATGCGGCACAACCCCTCGGTCTCGGGCACGTAGCGCACGAGCTCCTCGCCGCCGAGCAACGGCGCCAAGCCGCCGCCCTCGCCTTCAACCGATGCGATCGTTCCACCCGTCGCCACCACCAGGATGTTCTTCATGCCGCCGCCCCTTCACGCTCCGCGTATTAGCCGCGACTATGGTACCGCATCAGCACGATGCGCGAAAACAACGGCTCGACCCCGTTTCCAGGAAGCCCTACGTCAACCTTAGCGCACAGTGAAGTGCTCTACCGACAACACGTCGTCCCTTCTGAGCTCCCAAAAGGTCGCTTGAATCGATCGCAACTCCCAAGGAAAATCCCAGTTTCCGTCTCGGGGCGACCAAATGTCGAACACGCACTCCCAGCTTTCCTCAATCCGCCTGCGAGCCTCACGCAGTTCAGGCGTATCCAAATCCCAATTCTGCAATTCGAAATACCCAATCCCCAAAGACTCGCACCATGCCGTAAACACCTGGTCATCGCTTTCTGTCCTCGATGCGTACGAGTAGTTCAAGGGAAAGAACCAATCGTCGAAATCGGTAAGCAACACCCGTTCGTCAGCCACTTCGAGCTTCAACCGCACCACACGTTCCCCAGGCATGCCATGTCTTGTTCGCATGTCGGGCTTGCCATCCTGACGCCCCTGCTGCTTATACCACGCCCACACGGGAAAACGAACGTTCTCGGGCGGCGGCCCGACACGCTCGGCCATACGTTCCGCAAGCCAGCAATAAGCGCAATGAGCATGCCATGTAGCCGAGTCCTCGTGTGCCGGGAATTCCACGTAAGCCTCGTCGGCCCGCCATACGCCATCCTTCGCAAGCACGTCCCATACGATCTCGTTCTGCACCGTCCAAAGCTCCACGAGCTACTCCCCACTCGACGGTACGTCGCTCACCAAGAAGTTCATACTACGCCGTTTGTCTCAGACGCTCGTACCGAAAACGTCCCACGCGACCGACCGCATCATGCTACACGCAAATCCATGCTGATCGAAACGCCTGCAAACGCTACAATAGGCGCATTGCACGCGTAACGAAGGGGTTTGGTCATGAACGAGAAGTTGACGAGCAGCATCACCGACGGCGCTGCGGCACCCAAGAAGGGCAACATCGCGGCGCTGCTGCCTATCGGGGTATTTTTGGTGCTCTACCTGGGGCTGGGCATCCTGTTCGAATACGGGATGGGCATTCCCATGGGGTTCTACAACATCCCCGTCGTGGTGATATTCCTGGCCGCCCTTCTGGTGGCGTGCGTGCAGAACCGCAAGCTTCCCTTCGACGAGAAGCTCACCATCATGGGCCGCGGCATGGGCGACAAGACCATCGTCACCATGGTGCTCATCTTCATGGTGGCCGGCATCTTCGTGGGCACCGTCGGTCGCGACAGCGCCGAAAGCGTGGCCTACCTGCTGCTTTCCGTCGTCCCCGTGCAGTACGCCGTGGCCGTGCTGTTCGTGGTGAGCTGCTTCGTGTCGCTGTCCATGGGCACGTCGGTGGGCACCATCACGCTCATCACGCCCATCGCCGTGGCCGTGTCGGCCGCCTCGGGCTTCGACATGCCGCTGTGCATCGCCAGCGTGATGGGCGGCGCCATGTTCGGCGACAACCTCTCGTTCATCTCCGACACCACCATCGCGGCCTGTCAGGGCCAAGGATGCCAGATGAAAGACAAGTTCCGCGAGAACTTCAAGATCGCGCTGCCGGCGGCGCTCGCGTCGCTCGTCATCATCCTCGCGCTGTCGTTCGGCGCCGACCTCGGCGGCAGCGTCGTCCACGACTACGACCTCGTGCAGCTCATCCCCTACCTCATCGTGCTCATCGGCGGCATCGCGGGCGTGAACGTGTTCGTCGTGCTGCTGCTGGGCATCCTGTCCGGCTCCATCATCATGGTGGCCACGGGCGCCACCGCCGCCACCGACCTGCTCGCCAACATGGGCACGGGCGCCGCGGGCATGTTCGAGACCACAATGGTGGCCCTGCTGGTGAGCGCCATCTGCGCGCTCATCCGCGAGCACGGCGGCTTCGTCGCGCTGCTCAACGGAATCCAGCGCCTATTCAAGGGGCGCAAGGGCGGCCAGCTGGGCATGGGCCTGCTCGTGGGCGCCATGGACATCGCCACGGCCAACAACACGGTGGCCATCGTCATCTCGAACCCCATCGCCGCCGATATGGCGAAGACGTACGGCATCTCGAAGCGCAAGACCGCCTCGCTGCTCGACACGTTCTCCTGCGTGTTCCAGGGCATCCTGCCCTACGGCGCGCAGATGCTCGTGGCCATCTCCGCCGCCACCGAGCTCGGCTTCGCCGTGTCGGCGTTCCAGATCATCCCGTTTCTGTTCTACCCCTTCCTGCTGCTCATCAGCTCGCTCGTGTTCATCTTCCTCATTCCGGACAAAAAGAGCTGAGCGGCCGGCCGCTACCGGCGCAACTCGTGCAGATAACGCGAATCGTGGGCGCGCCCGGTTCCTTCGCGCTGCGGGGAGCCGTATACTAAGGTCTTTATTGGCACGGCCGGACGAGGCAAAACGAAAGGCAAGCAATGGGCGGATTCTTTGGGGCAGCAGCACATCACGACGTGGTGCTGGACGTGTTCTTCGGCGTGGATTACCACTCCCACCTGGGAACGCGATGCGCGGGCATGATTTTCCACGACGCAGACGAAGGATTCCAGCGCGAAATCCACTCGATTGAGAACACCCCGTTCCGCACGCGCTTCGAAGACGACCTGCCCGGCTTCCACGGATGCAGCGGCATCGGCTGCATCAGCGACACCGACCCGCAACCCCTGCTCGTGCGCTCGCACCTCGGCACGTTCGGCATCACCACCGTGGGCGCCATCAACAACGCCGAGGCCCTCGTGGAGGAGAACTTCGCGAACGGCGGCCGTCAGTTCATGGCCATGAGCTCGGGCAAGGTGAACACGACGGAGCTCGTCGCCGCGCTCATCAATCAGAAGGACACGTTCGTCGAGGGCATCAAGCACGCGCAGGATTCCATCGAGGGGTCGCTCACGCTGCTCATCATCACGAACGACGGGCAGATCATCGCCGCACGCGACAAGATGGGCCGCCTGCCGGTGCTCATCGGCAAGAGCGACGACGGCTTCTGCATCTCGTTCGAGTCGTTCGCCTACCACAAGCTGGGCTTCCGCGACGAATACGAACTGGGGCCGGGCGAAATCGTGCTCGTCACCCCCGATGAGTACCGCACCATCTCCCCCGCCGGCGACAAAATGAAGATCTGCGCGTTTCTGTGGGTGTACTACGGCTATCCGAACTCGAACTACGAAGGCGTGAACGTCGAGGTCATGCGCTACCGCAACGGCGCCGTCATGGCGCGCGACGAGGCGGCGAACACGGGCGCGCCCGCGCTCGACTACGTGGCCGGCGTGCCCGATTCGGGCGTGCCGCACGCCATCGGCTACGCGACGGAATGCAAGACGCCTTTCGCCCGTCCCTTCATCAAGTACACGCCCACCTGGGCGCGCTCGTTCATGCCGAGCAACCAGGAAGTGCGCAATCGCATCGCGAAGATGAAGCAGATCCACATTCCCGAGCTCATCAAGGATAAGAAGCTGCTGTTCGTGGACGATTCCATCGTGCGCGGCACGCAGCTGCGCGAGACCGTGGAATTCCTCTACGAGTGCGGCGCCGAAGAGGTGCACATGCGCTCGGCCTGCCCGCCCATCATGTTCAGCTGCAAGTACCTGAGCTTCTCGAGCAGCCGCTCGGACATGGAGCTGCTCGCCCGCCGCATGGTGGATGAGCTGGAAGGCGACGAGGGCGCGCAGCACCTCGACGAGTACGCCGACGGCTCCACCGAGCGCGGGAAGTGCATGCTCAAATCCATCTGCGAGCAGATGGGCTTCGACTCGCTAGGCTATCAGTCGCTCGACGGCATGCTGGAGGCCATCGGCATCGACCCCGAGCAGGTGTGCACGTACTGCTGGACCGGCCGGGAGTAACGCCGACGCCGGCATCTTCGCTCACGTAGGCCCGACGGTGTTCCGTCGGGCCTTTTCTGTCCCTATAGTGGGACATGATCCCCTGCGTCCCTTCGGTATGCTGTGCGGCATACGAACGAAGAAGCGACGCAAGGAGATCCCATGAGCAACGCAGCCCTCGCCCCCGAGCTTTCCCCCGCCCCGTCTCGGCAGGTGCGCGGTGCGCACGCCCGCCCCACATGCACCGTGGAGGTTCGCGTCATCCCCGGGGGCCTCATCGCCGAGCAGGGGGCGCCCCGCCACGCGAAGGCAACCCTGCTCGACAGCCTGCAGGGCACGGGCTTCAACCTCTCCGCGCGCGAGCGCGCCTGCGCCATCGCGTTCGGCGCGCTGTTCGCCTTGGCCGCCCTCGCCGTCGTGCTCCTGTAGCGCGACCCCATGGTAGAATCGCAGGATCATCCGCGATTCACGAAAGGCGCGCTGCCGCTATGATCCGACCTATCATGAGAAACGAGCTGGTGCTGCAGAACGTCTCGGTGCCGGCCACCGAGGCCGACCTCGAGACGGCCCGCGACCTCCTGGACACGCTGAGCGCCCATCAACACGAGTGCGTGGGCATGGCGGCGAACATGATCGGCGTGCCTAAGCGCATCATCGTCTTCGACAACGAGGGCTCCTACCTGGTCATGCTCAATCCCGAGATCGTGTCGCACGCCGGGGAGTACACGGCCGAGGAGGGCTGCCTGTCGCTCGTGGGCACGCGCACGGCAACGCGCTACCGCACCATCAAGGTGCGCTACTGCGGCCTCGATCTAAAGGAGCGCACGAAGAGCTTCACCGGCTTCACGGCGCAGATCATCCAACACGAGTTCGATCACTGCAACGGGGTGCTCATCTAGCCTGTTCGGATGCGCAGGGCGGTGTACAATTCTCCGTGCGACATCGCGCACGCCCCCGAAGACAAGGACCGCCCGCATGGAGAAACTCACCGTCTGGCAAGCCGCCTGCATCATCACCGGATACGGCGTGGGAAGCGGCATCATGACGCTGCCCTACCTCGTGGACCGCGCCGGGCTCGTGCCGAGCCTCGCCATCATGCTCGTGGCGTTCTTCTTCAGCTACTGCATGCACATGATGCTGGCGGAAATCACCATCGGCAGCGGGCAGGGCACGCAGATCATCTCGGTGTTTCGCACGTACCTGTTCCGCGGCAAGCACGGCAACATCTTCGTGCTGGGGCTGTTCGTCCTGACCACGCTCGTGCTCATCACGAACCTCGCGGCCTACATCGCCGGCGGCGCGGAGATCTTCGCCGCAGCGGGCCTGCCGCCGCTCGCCGCGCAGCTGCTGTTCTACGTCATCGCCGCGGCCGTGGTGCTCTTCGGGCTCAAGGTGCTCGGCGTAAGCGAGGCCGCGTCCGTCAGCGTCATCATCGCCATCGTGGCGGTGCTTGCCGGCGCGTCGCTCTTCCATTGGAGCAACCCCCTGCCCCTCGGCACCGTCGGGGCGCCGAACGAGCTGCTCGCGTTCTTCGGCATGGCCATGTTCTCGTTCGTCGCCTTCTTCAGCGTGCCGCAGGCCGTGGAAGGGCTCGACCGCGACCCCGTGAAAGTGCGGCGCGCCATCCTCATCGGCCTCGGGCTCAACCTTATGTTCGTGCTGGTCATCGTCACGTGCGCGCTTGCAAGCTCCGCGCGCATCACCGAGCTGGCCATGATCGGATGGTCGGAGGGCATCGGGCTGTGGGCGCAGGTGCTGGGTTCGGTGTTCACCGTGCTGGCCATGCTCACCACGTACTGGTCCATCTCGCTCGCGCTGTCCGACATCATCGAGGAGCAGACGAAGCTCAACCGCCGCATCTGCTGGGTGATCGCCACGCTACCCTCGCTGCTGCTCGTGCTGCTCAACCTGGGCGGATTCCTCGACATCATGCGCACGGCCGGCGGCCTCATCGCCATCCTCATGGCCTTCATGGTGGTGCCCGCCTTCCGCCGCTGCCGCCGCGCGAACGGAAAGCTGCTGCTGCCGAAGGCGCTCGCCAGCACGCCGATGCAGGTGGCGGTGCTAGCCGCGTTCCTGTTCATGGCCATCGGCAGCGCCGTGGGCTTGTAGGGAGCGAGGCCGACCATGAAGACCATCTTTCACAACGCGACGTTTCACACCATGGAGAGCGAGGACGACGTTCGCACCTCCCTGACGGTGGAGGACGGCGTGATCGCAGGCTTCGACGAAACACCCACCGCATGCCCGTCGGCGCAGACGGTGGACCTGGGCGGCCTGCACGTGTTCCCCGCGCTCATCGACGCGCACCTGCACCTGCTCGACACCATCGCGCTGTCGAGCATGGGCGAAGCCGTGTGCGAGATCGTGCACGGCCGCGTGGAGCCGCACGACCTGGCAGGCGCCGAGCGCAAGATTCGCGCGCTGGCGACCGACGCGAAGCCGGGCAGCCTGCTCATCTGCAGCAACTTCATCGCCGCCGCCATGGACGAAGGGCGGCTCCCCACCCGTTTCGAGCTCGACGCGTGGGCGAGGGGCGCGCAGGTATGGGTCATCAACATCGACGGGCATTCGGGGTCGTGCTCGTCGTCGCTGCTCGAGGCTTTGGGACTTGAGGACATCGCGCCCGACGGCGTGTTTTCCGGCCCCGCGCACGATGCCAACCTGGGCGCGTTCACCGATCACCTGGCCTCGAGCATCACGCCGAAGGCGCTTGCACGCGGCATCGCGCACGTGTGCAACGAGTGCGCCGCGTTCGGCATTGGCACCGTATGCGCGCTCGAGGGCACCGACGACAGCGAGCGCGACCGCATGGCCGAGCTCACGGCGCTCATCGCGCAGCGCCTCCCCCTCGACGTGCGGCTGTTTCCCCAGTACATGGACGAGAAGAAGCTTGAAGCCGTGCGCGGGCGCATGGGCGCGGCGCGCGTGGGCGGCTGCATGAAGTGGGAGCTCGACGGCTCGGTGGGCTCGCGCACGGCGGCGTTCGCGTCGCCCTACCTCGACGGCACGCAGGGAGCGCTCTACTTCGACGATGCCGAGCTGCGCCGCACCGTCGAGGGGTTCGCCGCGCGCGGGTTCATGGTGTCGGCCCACGCCATCGGCGAGGCGGCCATCGATCAGCTGGTGGACATCTACGACGACGTGCCGGGACGCCATCGCATCGACCACTGCGAATTCCCGAGCGATCACGCCATCGAACGCATCTGCGCCACGAAGCCGTTCGTCACGGTGCAGCCGGGCTACGCGTGGATCGATCAGCGCTTCCTGCACGGCTACGAGCGCTACCTGAGCGCCGACCAGATCGCGCGGCAGGTGCCGCTCGCCCGCCTCGCCGCGGCCGGCGTGCCCCTCTGCGGCTCGAGCGACTCGCCTGTGCAGTCGGTGGACCCGTTTCTGCAGATGCGCGGCATGCGCGAGTTCTCCGTGCCGGAGCAGTCGCTCTCGGCCTATCAGGCGCTCGAAACGTACACCGTCAACGGCGGCGCCATGCTCGGCGAGCGGAAGGGCCTGCTGCGAGAGGGTTGGGAGGCCAGCTTCTTCACCTGCGAGCAGAACCTGCTGACCTGCGCCCCCTCCGACCTCGAGGGCCTGCGCGCCGCCGGCACCTGGCTGCACGGCAAGCGCTACCGCCCCTTGCCCGAAGGCCTCGGAGCCTTCGCCCGCCTGCTGGCAACCCGAGCACGCAAGGTGTAGATGCACGGCAGGGCGCCGTTGGAACGACGCCCTGCTCGCACGCCCCGCTTCGTACGCTGCGCTGCCCTGGCGCTTACTTCACCTCAAGCGGGTTCGCAAGCTCGCCGCTCTTGTCGTCCCAGGGTTTCGCGTCGACCGCAGGCTTGATGAACAGGTTCGGCGTGGTCTCGCTCGCCGCCGGCAGCGGGGCGATGTTCGCACGTTCGGCATCCGGGTACTTCTTCTGCAGCTCGTCCACCGTGCCGAAATCCAACGCGCGCGCCGGACACGCCATCACGCACACCGGCTTCTCGCCGCCCGCAACGATCTCCTTGCAGGCGGTGCACTTGCGGGCTTTCTTCTGCTCCTCATCCACCTTCGGCGCCTCGTAGGGGCACACGATGACGCAGGTGCCGCATCCGATGCACTTCTCGTCGTCGACCTCGACGAAGCCCGTGTCGGAGTCCTTCACGATGGCGCCCTGCGGGCACTTCGAGAAGCAGGCGGGTTCGTCGCAGTGGTTGCACGACACCGACACCGGATAGTCAAAGCACGTCGTCGTGAACGAGCCGTTGTCGTTCTTGGCCGTTTCGCCGCCGCCGTACTCGCGCACCTTGCGATAGGCCATCCCCAAATCGAGGTCGTACTTGTCCTTGCAGGCGTACACGCAGGTCTTGCAGCCCGTGCAGCGCGTGCCGTCGAAATAGAATGCGTATTGAGACATCGCTGTTCCCTCCCCCGTCTATGCCGACGCTTTGGTCATCTGGCAGATGTTCGTATGCTGCGGATCGCACTTGCCGAACGGCGTCGGGCGATGCGTGGTCAACGTGTTCATGCAGCCGCCCTTGTCCACGCGGTCGCCGACCATGTCGGCATCGTGCCACGCACCCGTGGGAACGCCCACCACGCCGGGCACGATACGGGACGTCACGCGCACGGCTATCTCGATCTCGCCGAATTCGTTTTTGATGCGGGCCTTGTCGCCGCTCTTGAGCCCACGCTCCTGCGCATCAACCGGGTTCACCCACGCCTCCTGCGGGTTGAGCTCCTTGATGGCGTCGACGTTGCCCCACGACGAGCCCACGCGCGCACGGCTGTGGAACCCGGTGAGCACGAGCGGATACTCCTCGGTGACGGTCTCCACGCCGTACCACTCGGGCACGTACGTGGCGATGGGCGTCACGTGGTCGTCGTCTTGGAACTCGTGGCTTTGTATGTAGGCGTCAAGCTGCTCCGAGTAGATCTCGATCTTGCCCGAAGGCGTCTTGAGCGGATTGGCCACCGGGTCGGTGCGGAAGGCCTCGAGCGCGATGACGCTGCCGGTGGGGCACTTCTTCGTATGAACGCCCTGCTCCTTGAGCTCGTCGTAGGCAGGAAGCGTGTCGTCCTTCTCGCGCGCCTGCTCGTAGGCTTCCTTGATCCAATCGGCCTGCGTTTTGCCGCCATCGGTGAACGCGTCCTTCGCGCCCAGCTTGTCGGCGATGAGCGCGCACGCGTCGTAGCCCGTTTTGCGCTCGAACTTCTCGTTTTCGTACGGCGACTGCCCGAACACGACGTAGGCGTCGTCGCCTCCGCCGCCGAGCATGCATTCCTGCTCGAAACGGTACATGTCGGGCAAAATGACATCGCAATACTTCATGGAGTCGGTCATCTGGATCTCGCAGCCCAGCACGAACTGGCACTTGCTCTCGTCGGCCATCACGTCGTGCACCCAGTTGATGTCGCTGTTCTGGTTCGTGATGAGGTTGCTGGCGAACACCACGGCGAACTTCACCGGCACGTCGAGCTTCTCCTTGCCCACCACGCCGTCGGCCTTCTCGGTCATCTGATCGCCGCGGTCGATGGCGTCCACCATCGAGAACACCGACACCTGCGTCTTCACGGGGTTGTCGCCGGTGGGCATGTTCGGCACCGCGATGGTGTAGTTCGCCTCGCGCAGACCGTTGCTCGTGCCGGGAAGCCCGATCTGCCCGGTGAGGATGGGCAGCATGCATATGGACCACACCTGCATCTCGCCGTTCGAGCGACGGTTCGGCCCCCAGCTCTGGTTGACGTGCAGCACCTTCGCCGCGCCGATTTCCTGCGCGAGCTCCCTGATGCGGTCGGCCGAGATGCCCGTGATGGGAGCCGCCCATTCCGGCGTCTTCTCCACCAGGTCGTAGCCGGTGCCCACGACGTAATCGACGTAGGACTTGTTCTGGCCCTTGGCCGATTCGGGCATGGTCTCCTCGTCGTAGCCCACGCAGTACGTGTGCAGGAAATCGAGGTCCACCTGGTCGTTCGCCATCAGCTCGTGCGCCAGCGCCGCCACGAGCGCGCCGTCGGTGCCGGGGTTGATGGGAATCCACTGGTCGGAATGCCCGATGAGCGCGTCGTTCATGCGGGGGTCGATGACGTAGATGGTGCCCTTCGTCGTCTCGCGCATGGCTACATAGTCATGGTGGGACGCCGCGCCGCCCGCGCGCGTTTCGGTGGGCGCGCCGCCGAACATGAGCACGAGGTCGGCATCGCGGGCGGCTTTGATGGTGGAGCCCACCGTCACGCCGGCGCCGTAGATGTACGGCGCGATCCACAGCATTTGCCCGTTGCTGTAGTTGCCGTAGTAGGAAAGGTAACCGCCCAACGTGTTGAGCAGGCGGAACCATGGACGTGCCGTCACGCCGTACGCACCGGTGCCGAAGCTGAGGAACACGGACTCGTGGCCGTACTTGTCCACGACCTCCTGATAATTCGTCGCGATCAGCTCGAGGGCTTCGTCCCACGAAATCTGCTCGAACTTCCCCTCGCCGCGCTTGCCTGCGCGCTTGAGCGGATAGTTGATGCGGTCGGGGCTGTTCACGAGGCGCCGGTACGAATGCCCGCGCAAGCAGCAGCGCGGCTGAATATCGTCGAGGTCGTCGGTGTCGCGCGCATAGGCGCCCACCTCCACGATCTCATCGTCGCGCACGTGCAGCTTGAGCGCGCAATAGCTCGGGCAGGCGTTCGCGCAGTGGCCCCAAACGATCTTCTCCTCGCCTGCTGCTTCCGCCCCGCTCTTGGGTTCGGCTTCCTTGAAACTGTCGTTCGACGAGCATCCCGCAACGGCGAGCGCGCTGAGCGCAGCTCCGGTCGCAAGAAACCCGCGACGACTCAAAGACGGCTTTCCCGACATGGCTCCTCCTCTTCCGATTCCCCCATGCTAACCTGCGATTCCCGCAAGCCAGCGTTCGTATGGCAAGGCGGACGCGCGGTCCACCTGCTGCCCCCTTTGAGACGCATGCGGCACGGACACCGGGGAGGGATGTCGGCCCGTGCCGCACGGTCGAATGCCACGGCTGTCAGGCGGTTCGATCGGGCATCCTGCGCTCGCCCGGCTGCGGAAGCCCCGCCAAGTCGTCGATGCCGCACCCGAGCGCCACCGCCAACGCGTACGCCGTCTCCAAATCCGGCGTAGCCTCCCCCTGCTCGTATTGGGCGATCAGCTCGGGGGCGATGCCGGATTCGGCCGCAAGGCCCTCGTGCGACATCCGCGCCGCAATCCGCTTCACCCCGAGACGCTGCGAAAACGCTTCAACGCTGTACCCCATCCCCCGCCTCCCGTCCCTTTCGTCCCTCTGAGCGGACGCCCTCGATCACGGAGGGTTAGATATTTTTGGTATCCATTTGATTAAATAGTAGATAGTTCACGTATATATGTCAAGTGAAGTGCCGACGCAAAATTGAATAATGGACAGGTTCCCTGTATGATTTACCCATTCATCAACCGAAGGAAAGACACTATGGATCTCCAACTGATGAGACTGAGGAAGCGGGCCGGCTACAAGAGCAGGGATGCGTTCGCGGACGAGATCGGCGTGAATCGCCATACCTACAAATCATGGGAGACCGGCACGGCGAAGATGACCCTCGAGCAGGCATACAACTGCGCGGTTGCGCTCAACTGCACGATCGACGAGATTGCCGGGCTTGAGCATCCCCTCGCCTCATCGGACCCGCATCGGGCGGCGCTCGAGCGATACTACGACGATTTGGACAGCGAAGGACACGCCGTGCTCGCCGAGTCGGCACGGCTTATGAGCCGCAACCGAGGCACGTATCGGCCATAGCGCAAAGCGACCCTGCGGTCGCCGGGGTGGCGGGCGCAGGGTCGGGGGGGGCGCGGGGAGCGCGCTCGATGCTAGCGCGGAACGCTTACAGCAGGTGGGCGCGCAGGTCTTCGTCGCTTTCGGCGGACAGGTACGCCGGCGGGATGTCGAACAGCGTCTTGCAGCCGACGGCGCCTTCCTGGCTCAGGCGATGCGCGGCGCGGGCGCACGCCACCAGCACGCTGCCGGTGAACTCAGGGTTCGAGTCGAGCTTGAGCGAGTACTCGATCACGTGGGTGTGCTCGCCGTTCTCGCCGGTCGCGCCCGAGCGGATGACCGAGCCGCCGTGCGGAATGCCGGCATGGTCGCGGTCGAGCTCCTCCTGCGAGATGAACGTCACCGTGGTGTCGTAGTCGGCGAAGTAGTTCGGCATCTCCACGATGGCCTTTTCAATGGCAGCCTGGTCGGCGCCCTCCTTCGCCACGACGAAGCACTCGCGCGTGTGCTTCTGACGCGTGGTGAGCTCGGGGTTCTCGCCGTTGCGCACGGCCTCGAGCGCCGCGGGGACGGGCACGGTGTACTGACGGGCGTCGGCCACACCGTCGATGCGGCGGATGGCGTCGCTGTGGCCCTGCGAGACGCCGCGGCCCCAGAACGTGTAGTCGCGCCCCTCGGGCAGCACGCTCGACGCGTACAGGCGCGCGAGCGAGAACATGCCCGGGTCCCAACCGGCCGAGATGACGGCCACCTTGCCGCCTTCGCGCGCCGCCGCGTCGACGTTGGCGAAGTGCGCGGGAATGTTCGCGTGCGTGTCGAACGAGTCCACCACGTTGAACAGGCCCGCGTACGCCGGCGTCTGCTCGGGCAGGTCGTTCGCGCTGCCGCCGCACAGGATGAGCACGTCGATATCGCCCGCATGCGCGGCGAGATCGTCGGCCGCGTACACGGCAACGCCCTCGGTCAGCGGCTTCAGCTGCGCCGGGTCGCGGCGCGTGAACAACGCCGTCAGCTCCAAATCGTCGTTCTGACGGCAGGCCAGCTCAACGCCCCTGCCAAGGTTGCCGTATCCCAGTATGCCGATGCGCGTTTTCGTCATGTGCTGCTCCTCACCGATGCGTCCGTACGTGTCGCAACGATCATCCACGAATATCACCCGCCCCGTCAACGCACGCTGATCAACTCCAAGAAAGCCCCATCGCATTGAAACGTTTTGGAAATCTGGGAGAAGGGGGTAGGAGCATCCCGGAGTCAGATACTCACAGAAGCCCGACTCGAGTATACTGAAACGACCGTATCCTCCGATGAAAGAAGCTAGCTTTGGCTGATCTCCGTGATTATGCGATCGTCAGGTTCGAGCAATGCCTCCATGCGAGTTATATCGACTCCGAAAAAGAAATCGAACGATCGAACAGCCCGCTCAGCCCTCGCATTATAGCGAACGACCAGGCCTCCGCCACCAACCTTTTATCAGTCATCAAAACGCAGCTCAAATCGTGTGTGAGCTTCGATTTCTCCGTCGCCTTCATCTCAGACGGCGGCCTGCAGGCGCTCATCGAGGCGCTCAACGAGCTGCGGGACAAAGGTATTCCCGGACGTTTTCTCACCTCTACCTACCTGAACTTCAATAGCCCTGCAGCGCTAAGGAAGCTCCTCGAGTATCCGAATATCGAAACGCGCGTCTACCAAGGCAACATGCATGCAAAGGGATACTTCTTCAACAAAGGAGAGCTGAGCACCGTCATTATCGGAAGTTCCAACTGCACGCAAACAGCCCTCACCTGCAATAAAGAATGGAACGTGCTCTTCCACTCGTATGCCAACGGAGAGATGCTCAAATCAGCCTGCCATGAGTTCGAGAACCTCTGGACCGACGCAACCACAACAAACCTCACCGCCGCATGGATCGACGAATACGAGCGGTACAACGAGACGGAGGGCTCCCCCAAGCCCACGCGCAGAAGCACGTTTAAAGCAGGGCAAACGATACTTACCATCGATGGCGAATCGACCGTCACACCGAATCGCATGCAGCAGCACGCACTCGAGGCGCTTGACGAACTGCATAACCGCAAAGAACAGCGAGCGCTGCTGATATCCGCAACAGGAACGGGCAAGACCTATCTCTCGGCATTCGACGTCCTCGCAACCAAACCTGAACGCATATTGTTCCTCGCCCATCGCATGCGCATTCTCAAAGCTTCGAAAGAGAGTTTCGAGAAAGTTCTTGGCGAACGCTATACCTACGAACTATACGGTGCGGGTTCAGCCAAGCCAACCGCACAATGCGCATTCGCTATGGTCGAAACGCTCAGGAGGCATATCAACGAATTCGATCCCGCTGAATTCGACTACATCATCATCGACGAAGCTCATCGCAGCGGCGCAAACGGATACCGCACCATTATGGATCATTTCACGCCCACCTTCTTCCTCGGCATGACCGCAACTCCCGACAGGACCGACGGATACGACGTGTACAGCCTGTTCAACCACGTAATCGCTTACCGCATCACGTTGAAAGACGCACTCGAGAACGATATGTTGGCGCCCTTTCACTACTTCGGCGTCGCCGATCTTTGCATTGACGACAAGGTAATCGACGACCCTCAGTTTTTCGCCCTACTTTGCTCCCAGGAACGAGCACGGCATATTGCCGAGAAAATCGAAGAATACACCGTCGACAAGAAGAACCGCAAAGGACTTATCTTCTGCAACAGGAACGAGGAGGCGGAGGTTCTGTCGGAAGAACTCAATGCCCTAGGGTACCGCACCGCGGCGCTGAGCGCGAAAGACTCGGAAACGGTGCGCGATGAGGTCATCCTCCAACTCGAGAAGGGAATAATCGAATACATCCTCTCCGTCAACATCTTCAACGAAGGCATCGATATACCTTCCGTCAATCAGATCATCATGCTGCGTCGAACGGAATCGGCAATCGTATTCATCCAACAACTCGGCCGTGGTTTGAGGAAAGCCAACGAAAAAGAATACACGCTTGTCCTCGACTTCATCGGCAATTACCAGAAGAACTACTTCATACCTATTGCGCTCTCGGGCGATCGCACGTACAACAAGGACAGCTTGCGAGCATTCGTGAAAGAGGGCTCGACCATCATACCGGGTTGCTCTACCATCAACTTCGACCGCGTGTCCGAAGCTCGCATCTTCCGCGCTATCGACGATGGCAGCTTCAGCGGGGTCAAACTCATCTGCGAGGAATACGAGCATCTGAAACAAATGCTCGGTCGCATCCCCGATTTGCTCGACTTCGACGAGAATGAATCAATCGATCCTCTGCGCATTTTCATGAAGTTCGGGTCGTATCATGCGTTTCTCTCGAAATACGAACCGAACTATCAAACCAGATTCGACGACACCCAGTGCTCCATGCTGAAATTCATTTCGCAGAAATTAGCAAACGGAAAACGACTTGAGGACTTGCTATTGATCCGCAACGTGGTTCGCTCGGCATCGACCTCGTACGCACCCCTGGCCGAAGAGCTGCATGGAAGAACCGGCAGAAAGCTCAATCGACTCGCGCTCGACTCGGCCTTCGCAGTGCTCAGCGGAAGTTTCTCGTCGGCAGGCCAATCGCTCATCGAATTCGACGGCGAGCGGTATATACCGAACAGGCAGTTTGCGGCCGCACTCGAAGACGGGGAATTCAAGCGACATATCATGGAGGCTCTCGACTTCGGGCTGTCCCGCAATAGCCAGTTCTACGGGAAAACATATCGGGATACGAACTTCGTCCTGTGCGCAAAGTACACTTACGAAGACGTCTGCAAGCTTCTCAACTGGGAAAAGAACCAGAATGCTCAGATCATCGGCGGATACAAATACGATGAGGGCACCAACACGTTCCCCGTGTTCATCAACTACGACAAAGACCCCAGCATCAACGACACCATCAAGTACGAAGATCGCTTCGTTTCGGATCGCGAGCTCATCGCCATATCCAAGCAATCCAGAACACTCAATTCGCCCGAAATACAACGGCTTCAGCAATGGCCCGGCAACGGGATGCGATCGTATCTGTTCGTCCGCAAGAACAAGGACGATCAGGATGGAGGCATGCAATTCTACTTTCTCGGGGAAATCATGCCCACGGGAACGTACACCCCGTTTACCATGCCAGGCACGAAAATGCAGGCGGTCGAGATCACGTATCGTCTCGACCAACCGGTTCGCGCCGACTTGTACGATTACATCATGAGCGACTTCGACGCATAGTTTGAGCGGAAGCGGACCTCAGACGAGACCCGCTTCTTTTATGGCTTCCACCACCTGAACATCCGCCGGAAGCCATGCGACGGAATCTATCGTGTCGCCGTCAAGCCAGCGCGCCGCATGATGCTCGGTCAAAACAACGTCTTCACTCATCAGCGAGCACACATAGCAGCGCATGCTCAGGTGGAACTTTTCATAATCATGTTCGACCGTCGTCAACTGAGAATCGACCACGATAGAGGCTCGCAACTCCTCTTCGATCTCGCGGACGATGGCGTCCTCGGGCGTTTCGCCGGATTCGACTTTCCCGCCGGGGAATTCCCATCCGCCCTCGAGGTCACCGTATCCTCGCTGCGTTGCCAGAATCTTGCCGTCTCGCTTGATGATGGCGGCCACCACTTCAACTGTCTTCACGCGCGCACTCTCTTTCGTTCCATGCAGTTGGTCAGCTCCACCTTACACCTTCTCCACCCTCACCGCGCACACTTTGTACTCGGGGGCTTTCGACACGCGGTCCAACGCGGCGTTGGTGAGCCAGTTGCTGTTGCCGTCTTGGAAGTGGAACGGCATCCAGGTCTCGCCGGGGTTCGTCTTGCCGGACACGCGGGCCGTCGACTCGATGACGCCGCGGCGCGACGCGACGCGCACGCGGTCGCCGTCGGCGATGCCGAGCGCGGCCGCGTCGCCGGCGTTGAGCTCGATGAACGACTGGCCGGCCATCTCGTCGAGTTCCTCCGTCCGCCCCGTCATGGCGCGCGCGTTGTACTGGTAGAGCACGCGGCCCGTCATGAGCACGAGCGGGTACTGCTCGTCGGGCAGCTCGGCCGACGGCTGGTAGTCGGGCGTCGAGAACGCGCCGAGGCCCTGGGCGAACTCGCCCATGTGCAGGATGGGCGTGCCGGGATGCTCCGGGCTCGGGCACGGCCACTGCAGGCCGCGGCCCGCCGCCGCAGCGCCGTCGAGGCGCGCATGGCTCATACCGCCGTACGTGGGCGTGACGGCCGCGATCTCGTCCATGACCTCGGCCGCGGTCAACGGCGGCTGCGCGTAGCCCATGCGGTTCATGACTTCGGTGAATATCTCGGTGTCAAGATGCGCTCCCGCAGGTCCTTCCACCGCCTTGCGCACGCGCTGCACGCGACGCTCGGTGTTCGTGAACGTGCCCTCCTTCTCGGCGTAGCTGCGTCCGGGCAGGATGACGTCGGCGTACTTCGCCGTCTCGGTCATGAACAGGTCGTCCACCACGAAGAACTCGAGCGCCTCGAGCGCGCGGATCACGTGAGCCGTGTCGGGGTCGGTGCGCACCGGGTCCTCGCCGAACAGGAAGAGCCCCTTGATGCCGCCCTCGATCATGGCCGGGAAGCACTCGGTGGCCTTCACGCCGCGCGTCCGCGGCAGCGTGGCGCTCCAGGCCTTCTCAAAGCGGCGCACCACCTCGGGGTCGGCCACCTTCTGATAGCCGGGCAGGTCGTCGGGACCGGCGCCCATGTCGCAGGCGCCCTGCACGTTGTTCTGACCGCGCAGCGGATTGACGCCGCCGCCGGGTTTGCCCAGGTTGCCGGCGATCATCGCGATGTTCGACAGCGCCATGACGCCGTCGGTGCCGGTGGAATGCTCGGTCACGCCGAGGCAGTACACGATGGCGGCCGCATCGGCCGACGCGTACATCTTCGCCGCAGCCACGAGGTCGCGCTGGTCGATGCCGCACACGTCCTCCACCCACGAGGGCGTGCAGTCGCGCACCGTGGCCGCGAGTATCTCGAAGCCTTCGGTACGCTCGTGCACGAACTTCTCGTCGTACAGCTCGTGCTGGATAAGGTAGTTCACGATGCCGTTCGCGAACGCGACGTTCGTGCCCGGCCGTAGCTTCAAATGGATGTCGGCCTGCGCCGCCAACCCGATGTCGCGCGGGTCGACCACGATGAGCCGGCAACCGCGTTCGACCGCGGCGCGCAGCTGCATGCCGATGACGGGGTGCGCCTCCTCGGGGTTCGAGCCCACGAGCATAATGACGTCCGCCTGGCGCGTGACGTCCTCGATGGAGTTCGTCATCGCACCGGAACCAAGCATGGTCGCCAGACCGGCGACCGTGGGGGCGTGTCAAACACGCGCGCAACAGTCCACGTTGTTCGTTTGGAGCGCCGTTCGGGCCATCTTCTGGAACAGATAGATGTCCTCGTTCGTGGAGCGCGAGCAGGCGAAGGCGGCCAACGCCTCGCCGCCGTGCTCGTCGCGCAGCTCAGCAAAGCGGCGCGCCACGAGGTCGAGCGCTTCGTCCCAGGTGGCAGGCTCGAATTCGCCGCTCTCCGGATTCCGCACGAGCGGCGTGGTCAGGCGGTCGGGCGCGTCGACGAAGTCGAAGCTGGCCGAGCGCCCCTTCACGCACAAAAGCCCCTTGTTCGAGGGGCCGTCGGCGCCGTCGGCGTCCACGATGCGGCCGTCCTTCACCACGAGGTCGAGCTGGCAGCCCACGCCGCAGTGGGGGCACGTCGTGCGCACGCGCTCGGTCTCCCACGAACGGTACGTCGCGCGGCGCTTCTCGGTGAGCGCGCCGGTCGGGCACGCTTGCGCGCAGGTGCCGCAGCTCTCGCAGTCGGTGGCGCGCCAATCGTCGCCGAACGGCGCGTCGATGAGCGTGCGCACGCCGCGCTTGCCGGTACGCAGCGTGTGGTTGCCCGCGGCGTCGTTGCACGCGCCCACGCAGCGCTGGCAGCGGATGCACAGGTTGGGGTCGTAGCTGAGGAACGGGTTGGCGTCGCGCACGGGCTCGCGCTTCTGCGCCGCCTCGTAGGGCGTCTCGAGCACGCCGTATTCGCGGCAGAGATCCTGCAGCTCGCAGGCACCGTTCTTGTTGCACGAGAAGCAGTAGTTCGTCGAATCGAGGCCATGATCGGCCACGATAAGCTCGAGTGCAACCCTGCGGTACGCGTCCAGGCGCGGCGAGCTCGTCGTGACCGCCATGCCGTCCTGCACGGGCGTCGCGCACGCGGGCACGGGGTGGTCGAGGCCTTCCACGTCCACCACGCACACGCGGCACGAGGCGATGGCGCTGCGCTCCTTCAGGTAGCACAGCGTGGGAATGCGGATACCGGCCGCGCGCGCGGCCTCCACGATGGTGGTGCCCTCGGCTACGTCGAGGACGACGCCGTCAATCGCGATGCTAGGCATACTGGTGCCTGCCCCCTTCCAACACGCCGCAGCCGAAGTGGTCGCAGCGCAGGCAGCGCCCGCACTCCTGCACGACCTCTTCGCGGCTCATCGATGTTTCAACGCTTCCATAGTCGTTCCTGCGCTCGCGCGCGGGCCGCTCCACGATTTCCACGCGCCCCTTCGGCGTGCGGTCGTTCGGCAACGGCGCGGGCACCGCGATATCGCAGGGCAGCTTGTGATGGTAGCCCAGGAACTCGTCGATATTGCGCGCCGCCACCTTGCCCGCCCCGATGGCGCGGATGACCGTCGAGGGGCCGGTCTGGCAGTCGCCGCCCACGAACACGTTGTCGAAGCCTTCGGCCGTCAGATGTTCGTCGGCGTTGAAGCAGCCCCAGGTGGTGCGCATGCCGAACTCCTCGAACGGGCCGGACACGACGTTCTGGCCCACGGCGATGAGGATGAGGTCGGCCTCGATGCGGCGCTCGGGCTTGTCGGCCGCCACCGGCGCCGGACGGCCGCCGCGCACGGGGCCGATCATCTGCGGACGGGTGACGAGCGCCGTGCAATGGCCGTGCTCGTCCACCTCGATGCGCTCCGGCGCCTCGAGCACGATCATCTCCACGCCCTCGGCGATGGCGCTTTCCACCTCGGCCGCGAGCGCCGTCATGTCGTCCTTGCGGCGACGGTACACCACCGACACCTCGTCGGCGCCCGCGCGCACCGACGTGCGCGCGCAGTCCATGGCCACGTTGCCGCCGCCCACCACGACCACGCGCTTGCCCGTGAAGTCGGGGTACGCGCCGTCGCCGATGGCGCCGAGCAGGTCGACCGCCGACATGACGCCCTCGGCGTCGGCGCCCTCGATGCGCAGCGTCTTGCCCGTCTGCGCGCCCACGGCCACGTACACGGCGTGGTACGTGTCGGCGATCTCGGCCATCTCGTGCGCGCCAACGGGCTCGCCGCAGCGCGCCGTGATGGTGCCGGCGTTCAGGATGCCGCGGATGTCCTCGTCGAGGCGCTCGCGCGGGAAACGGTACGCGGGAATGCCGTAGCGCAGCATGCCGCCCAGCTGCGCGCGTTCCTCGAACACCGTCACGCGGTGTCCCATGAGGGCGGCGAAGTAGGCGCAGGTGAGCCCGCTCGGCCCGCCGCCGATGACGGCCACGGTGCGCGCGGTGTCAACGCTGTGCGCGGGCGGGGCCACCTGATCGGCCGGCATCTGGTCGACGGCGAACTTCTTGATGCCACGGATGTTGAGCGGCGCGTCGATGAGCGTGCGACGGCACCGCTCCTCGCAGGGATGCTCGCACACGAACGCGCAGGCCGTGGGGAACGGGTTGTCCTTGCGCACCATGTTCACGGCCCCGGCGTAGTCGCCCGCCGCCGTGAGCGCGATGTAGGCCGGCACGTCCACGTGGGCCGGGCACCGCGTCTCGCACGGCACCGTCTGCCCGATGCCCGCCTGGCATGTGCGCGCTTCCAGGTGGCTCGCGTACTCGTCGGCATACGCCTCGAGGCCGTCGAGCACGCCGTTCGCCGCCTCGTAGCCGATGGCGCAGTCGGACGTGTCGCGCACCATCTCGGCGAGCAGACGCAGCTGCTCGAGCGCGGCCCCGTCGGCGTCGCAGGCCACGATGCGCTCGAGCAGCGCGGCCATCTGAGGGATGCCGTCGCGACACGGCACGCATTTTCCGCAGGTCTGCGCACCGCTCGTGCGCAGCATGCTCAGCTGCACGGCCAGCGGGCACATGCCCGGCGGCGTCGCCTCGACGCGACGCGCGAACTGGTCCAAACGCGCGTCGATTCGCGCGTCATCGCGCGACCGCGGCGCTATCGATAGCTTGGCCAATGGTTCTCCATCCATTCCCAGGCGAAGCCCGCAGGCTTCCCAACGTATTCCCCGAGCGCCATTCTAGCGCAACGGATCGTCTCGCGGCGGTCAACAAGCAACGCCCGCAGGAAAAACGAGCAGCAACCGTAGGCCAAAGACGGCGGCATGTCCCGATTGAAGGACAGGCGGCCAAGCCGTTACCCACTATGATGCGAGACGTCACCGCCCACCACGCTAGGAGATGCCCATGCAGCCCTCACCCCGCCCCGCCGCGTTGCGACGCCCGCTCGACGCCGCCACCGTGTTCGCGCACGTGTACCAGCGATGGTTCGACGACGCGCGCGGGCTCACCGAGGAGAACAAGCGCCACGCGCGCTCCGTCGTCGGGGCGTACGTGGCCGACGTGCTCACGCTGTGGGACGAGAGCACGCGGGACTACCTGGCAGGGGCGCCCCTCATCCTGCGGCTCGAGACGTGCGACGTCACCGCGTTCGTCATGCGGGAGCCGCACATCGCGCTGAGCTTCGACGGCATCGAAACCGGCGCGCCCACGGCCCTGTTCGGGTCGACGTTTCGCTGGGAGAGCTTTCGGCCCTGCTCGTACGCCATCGGGCGCCGACTGACCGACCTCGTGTTCAGCACCGACGAGAACGACCTGCTCGTCGAAGCGGAAGCGGTGCTCGACGACGGCGGGTTGCTGCTGCTGGGCAACCGCGCGCTCTGGTCGCTGCCGCGCGCCGTCTGAGGCGACGCGACGCGACAAGGCCGACGCCCCCGCCCCGCGTGCTCACTCGTAGGCGGCGAGCAGGTTCTCCAGATAGTCGCGATACGCGCGCACGAGCGAGGCGGGCTTCTCGATGCGCACGCGTCCCTCGAACTGCGCGATCCAGCCGAACAGCACGGGGCTCTTCATCACCACGGCGTACACGCGCGCCTTGCCCTCCTCCGCCGGCATCGACTCCACGTCCTTGCCGAAGCGGTCGATGACCGCGCCCATGGCGCCCTCGTCCACGAGCAGCGTCGCCGACACGGGCTCGCCGCTGTACATGCCGAACGCACGGCTTTCCAGCGTGCGCGCGTCGAACGTGGCGATGCGCTCGTTTTTCAGCGCCGGCTCGTCAAGCACCTCGATGTCGCCCATGCGGTCGACGCGGTAGTTCGCGAAGTCGTCGTGCTTCTCGTTGAACACCACGAGGTAGTAGTACCCCTCCGCGTACACGAGCTGCACGGGCGTCTCCACGTAGCGCGCGCCGTCGTGCTGCTGGACCTTGCGCTTCTTCGCGTCGTACTTGAAGTAGGTGAACGATATCTTGCGCTTCGCCGCAAGCGCCTCCTGGATGCGGTCGACGCTGTAGAACACCGACTCGTTCTGCATCTTGATGCGGCCCTCCACGTGCACGCGCTTGTCGAGCAGCGCGCGCTGCCGCGTGGAGGCCAGCTGCCGCACGCCTTCCACAAGCGCATCGCTTTGCCGCTGCGTCAGGAACCGGGAGCTCTGCACGGCGTCCACCAGCAGCACGAGCTCGGAGAACGCGAACGCGCGCTGCTCCACGGCGTACTCCACCGGTGCGCGCTGGTACGTGCGCACGTCCACGCCGAACGCGCGCAGCGCCTCGATGTCGCGGTAGATGGACTTGCGTTCGGCCGAGATGCCGAGCGCTTCCAGCCGCTCGAGGATCTGCGCCATCGTGAGGCCCTGCTCGGCGTCGGTTTCCTCCTCGAGCATCTGCATGAGGTACAGCAGCTTGAGCTTCTGACGATTCACGGCCATGGCCCCTCCTTGCATCATACGAGCGAACTGCCCTGCGAGCCTCTTAGTATAGAATAAGCGCAGCGAAAAAGACCGGGGCATCCGCGCCCCTCGGGCATCGAACGGAAAGCGACGTGCATCCATGATCGAATTCTTCCACACCGACGAGGAGTCCCGCTCGCTGACGAAGCTCGACACCGAGCAACCCGGCTGCTGGATCGCGCTCTTCGAGCCGACGGCGGAGGAGCTGGCCGACGTCGCGGAGCGCTTCGCCATCGATGCCGACGACCTGCGCGCCCCGCTCGACCTGGAAGAGGTGTCGCGCATCGAGACGGGCCCCGCGTACACGATGTTCATCGTCGACACGCCCATCCGCGACAAATCGCTCGGCGACCTGAGCTACAAGACCATCCCCATCGCCATCTTCGAGACGCGCGACCACGTGGTGTCCGTGTGCTCGGTGTACAAGGTTCCCATCGTCGCCCGGCTCATGACGGCGCGCGGCCTGCACGACACCGGCGACATCAAGGGCTTCACCTGCGACATCCTCATGGCGTCCTCCGCCGTGTACTTCGCGCTGCTGCAAACGCTCAACCACCGCCGCATCGAGCTGAACGCGGTCACCACGAAACCCACGCGCGGCGACCTCGAGGAGCTGTACTCGCTCGACGCCTCGCTCGTGTACATGAAGACGTCGCTCGCCACCAACAACGGCGTGTTCGAGCGCTACCAGCGACGCATGACCCCCTCGTACAGCGAGGAAGACTTCGAGCGCTTCGACGACGTGGTGGTGGAAAACCGCCAGGCGCTCGAGACCACGAACCTCTATTCGGAGATACTCGACTCCACCATCGACCACTTCGGCCTGATCATGGACTACGACCTGAACCACACCATGCAGCTGGTGGCCACCATCACGCTCGTGCTGTGCGTGCCCACCATCGTGGGCGGGTTCTTCGGCATGAACCTTTTGGGCATCCCGCTCGCGGAACTCCCCTACGGGTTCGCCATCGTGACCGGCTTGACGGTGGTCGTGCTGGCGGCGCTGCTGCTGGCGTTGAAGAAACTCAAGTGGTTTTAGAATCGCGCTTCCCGCGACTTGACGGCGCTGCCCGCATGCAGTAGGTTCGATGCTCAACCTGCCAGCAGCTTCTCCGGAAGGAAGCACATGACACATGCCATCAACGACCGCAAGGTCGCCATCGTCGGATGCGGGTTCGTGGGGTCGGCCACCGCGTTCACCCTCATGCAAAGCGAGCTGTTCACCGAGATGGTGCTCATCGACGTCGATCGCGCCCGCGCCGAGGGCGAGGCGCTCGACATCGCGCACGGCATGCCCTTCGCCGCGCCCATGAACATCTACGCGGGCACCTACGACGACGCGGTCGACGCGGCCATCATCGTAGTCACCGCCGGCGCGAACCAGCAGCCGGGCGAGACGCGGCTCGACCTCGTGCACAAGAACGTGCGCATCTTCAAGTCCATCATCCCCGAGATCAAACAGCGCGATTACCAGGGCATCCTCTTGGTGGTGTCGAACCCCGTGGACATCCTCACGCACGTGGCGCTCAAGCTGTCGGGGCTGCCGGACAACCGCGTCATCGGCTCGGGCACGGTGCTCGACACGGCGCGCTTCAAGTACATCTTGGGCGAGCACTTGGGCGTCGACCCGCGCAATGTGCACGCGCGCATCATCGGCGAGCACGGCGACAGCGAGATTGCGGCGTGGAGCACGGCGAACGTCTCGGGCATTCCCGTGAACGACTTCTGCGAGCTGCGCGGGCACTTCGATCACGACGAGTCCATGCAGCGCATCGCCGAGGACGTGAAGAACAGCGCCTACGAGATCATCGCGAAGAAGAAGGCGACGTACTACGGCATCGCCATGTCGGTGAAGCGCATCTGCGAGGCCATCGTGCGCGACGAGAAGCCCATCCTGCCCGTGTCGAACTGCCAGCACGGCGTGCACGGCCTGCACGACGTGGTGCTTTCCATGCCCGCCGTCGTGGGCAAGGACGGCATCGAGTACCAGGTGCCCACCCCCTTGTCCGAGGACGAGCAAGCGCGCCTGAGGGCGTCCGCCGAGGCCCTGAAGCAGGTCATCGCCGGGTTGGATTTGGAGTGATTCCTACCGCCACTTCGTGCGCAGCTCCCAGAACGCTACGGCGCTGGCGGCGGCTACGTTGAGGGAGTCCACGTCGTGGTCCATGGGGATCTTCACGGTGTAGTCGCAGGTGGCAATCGTGGAGGCGGCCAGGCCGTCGCCTTCGGTGCCCAGGACGAGGGCCAGGCGCTCGCAGGCGCGCAGGCGCTCGTCGTGCAGGTACAGGGCGTCGTCCGACAGCGCGAGCGCGGCGGTGGCGAAGCCGAGGGAGCGCAGCAGGGGCACGCCCTCGGCGGCCCAGGCGCGCTCGCTCCCGATGCGCGTCCACGGCACCTGGAACACCGTGCCCATGGACACGCGGGCGGCGCGACGATACAGCGGGTCGTGGCACGAGGGCGTGACCAGCACCGCGTCGATGCCGAGCGCGGCAGCCGAGCGGAACACGGCGCCGATGTTCGTGTAGTTCGTGATGTCCTCGAGCACGGCCACGCGCCGCGCGTTCGCCACGAGCTCGCTCACGCTCGGAAGGGCGGGGCGCTCGAAGGCGGCCAGCGCGCCGCGCGTCACCTCGTAGCCCGTGAGCGCGCGGAACTGCTCGCGCGTGGCCACGAACACGGGGAAGGCGGGGTCGGCGGCGCACAAGCGCAGGGCGAGCGGCATGGTCTGCTCGAGCCAGCATTCCTCCATGAACAGCGAATGCGGCCGCACGCCGGCGGCCAGCGCGCGCTCGATGACCTTGCGCGATTCGCCGATGAACAGGCCGTGCTCGAAGTCCGTGCAATCGCGCAGCTGCGCATCGGTCATACTCGAGTACACGGCAAGGCGCGGGTCGTCCAACCCGTCGAGGCGTATGATCGGCACCTTGAACCCCTCCCCTTGCGGCCTAGGCGCGGTAGTCGGCCTCGTCGGCGAACTCCCAGCCGAACAGCGCGTCGCCCACCAGGCGGAATCCGAACGGCAGAGGGCGGCTCAGCTCGCCGCGGTCGATGCGCTCGGCGATGCCCTCGAGCTCTTCCAGCAAATCGAAGAAGGTGAGCTCGTCGAGCGTGGGCATGCCTTCGGCAACCTCCTCCGGCGAGATCGTCAGGATGCGCAGCATGATCTCCAGGTAGTAGTCATGCGCGTCGCTGCTGGCCTGCAGCGCCTCCACCTGGTCGTGCGGGAAGAACGACTCCTCGACGCAGTACCAGCCCTTCACGGTGTCGGGGCGGTCGTCGTCCATGAGGTCGCTCAGCTCGATGCCGTTGGGCTCGAGGTCCTCCACGCGGTAGCACGCCACGAGCATCTCGGGCGTCACGAGCGGCTCGTCGTTGTCGTCGAGGTCGCTCATCACGTACACGACGCGCGCGGCAAGCCCGTCTTCGCCCACGTCGAGCGACAGCCCGTAGCAGTAGCCCGGATTCGCCTTGCGCGTGCCCCAATACAGTTCGCCATGGTTCTCGAGAAGCGTTTTGACGGTTGCGGCCACAGGGCCCCCTTCGCATCGGTCGTGCCTGATAGGTTTGTTAAAGTATAGAGCACCGAGCGCATCATCGGGCCAGGAATCGCTCCCAGGCCCCGCGTTCGGAGCGCGCTTGCTGGCGACCGCGCTCGTAGTTGAGGGCCAGCTTGCGCTCGTCGCGCTCGGTGTTGCGCACGCCCTGGTCGTTCGCGTAGAACACGTAGGCGCGCCCCTCGGCCTCAAGCTGGTCGAGCCGGTCGAGCTCGTTGTCGTAGCGCTGGCTCCACGTGTTCAGCGCCGCGCGCATGAACGGGCGCCGCCAGAAGAACACATCGTAGAAGCGCTTCGGACGCGTGGGCCGTCGGAATCCGCGCGGACGCGTGCACACGACGAAGAACTTCCGCAGCCCGTCGTCCAGCGCGCGCGGCACCATGATGCCGCCTCCCCGACCGATGCCGCCGTCGTAGAGCGCATGGCCGTCGATGCTGGAAGGCGGCATGATGATGGGGTAGCTCGACGAGGCGCGCACGCGCTCCATGAGCGCAGCCTGCGTGGGGAAGTCGTCACGCGTGAAGTACGCCGTGGCGCCCGTGTCGCGCTCGATGGCCTGCAGCGTCGCGTGCGCCGGATTCGCGCGGAAGGCGGCGAAGTCGAACGGCAGCGCGCACCCCTCGTGCGCCAGGCCGTCGCCGCGCACCACGGCGCCGAAGCTGTCCGCGCCGATGACCGGCAGCAGCCACCGCCGGAAATCGAGGCCGTCGAGGCAGGTGGTGAACGACGCTTCCGCGCGCTTCGCGTCGCGCGAGAGGTAGTCGATCACGTTGGTGGCGCCGGCCGACAGGCCGTACACGTCGTTGACGAACAGCTCCTGCTCAAGCATGACGGACACCGCGCCCGCCGAATACGAGTTGCGCATCCCGCCGCCCTCGAACACGAGCGCCACGTCGTGCACGGTGCTTTCCAACATGGTGCCGCCCGCCTCCTTCTCCATCGCATCGTGCTTCCACCATACGCAACGCCGACGGCCGCGCGGCCCCGCAGGCCAACCCGTGAAGGCCCCGTGGGGAAACGGTGAGACTAGGGGAGCTGCAGCAGCCGCGCGCTCGTGTCTGCGATGCGCGCGGCGAGTGCGGGGGGATCGGCGCGGCGCAGGCCGGCGAGGTCGGCGACCAGGCGCTCGAGACGGGCAAGCTCGGTCGCGGGGTCGTAGGGCGCGCCCTCGGGAGGCATGTCGGTTTCCAGCAGCAACCGATCCTCCGGAATGGCCTGCGCGTACGCGCGGCCGCGCTTCGTCTCGAGCATGCGCGGGTTCACCGAGACGAAGCACCCCGAGCGAATCACGCGCGTGAGTTCGTCGGAGGTGCCCGAGAACCAGTGGAAGACGCACGCGTTCGACGCGAGGGCGCCCGTACGCTCGAGGACGTCGAGGACGCATCCCGCGGCCTTCACCGCGTGGAGCGACAGCAGCCGCCCGCCGTCCGCGCACACGGCGGCGATGCGCGTGAACGCCGCGAGCTGCGCGTCGCCCGACCCTTCGCAGCGCTTGCCGAAGTCGAGCCCCACCTCGCCGATGTAGCGCGTCGTCTCGGCCAGGCGCACGAACTCCTCCACATCCGTTTCGCCGCAGCGACCGTCCGCCAGCCACCAGGGATGAAGCCCCAGCCCCGTGCGCACGTTTTCGCAACCGGCGAACAGCGCAGACGCGCGCTCGAAGCCCGTCGGCGTCACCGTGGTCGCGAACGCACCGAGGCCCGCAGCCGCCATCGCATCCGCCGCCGCACAGGCATCCGGCGCGAAGTCGAGGTGGCAGTGCATGTCGAACAGGCGCACGGGGGCCTCCCCCTCCGGCCGCCTCATCGCCCGCGCCCCTCGCCCACGTCCACGCCGGCCAGCGTGCACAGCACCTCGCCGGCGATCATCTGCCCCATGATGGGCGGCACGAACGACGCGGTGCCGAGGTTCGACCGCTCGCGGCGCTCCGCCCCCTCGCGCACGGGCACCGCCACCGGCTGCTCGCACGAATACAGCACACGCAAATGGCGGATGCCGCGCTTGCGCGCCTCCTTGCGCATGATGCGGCACAACGGGCAGTTCACCGTGTCGTACACGTCCGCGAACCGGAAACAGTCAGGCCGCAGCTTGTTCGCGGCGCCCATGCTGCTGACGAGGCGCACGCCATGCGCGTCGGCGTATTGCGCGATGGCCAGCTTCGCCGAGATGGTGTCGATGGCGTCCACCACGTAGTCCACGCGCGGCGCGTGCGCTTCGAGGAATGCGGGCACGTTTTGGGCCAAGATGAACTCGTCGAGCGTTTCCACCTGCGCGTCGGGGTTGATGTCGGCGATCATGCCGCGCGCCACGTCCACCTTCTTGCGCCCGATGGTGCTGCGAAACGCGATGGCCTGCCGGTTGATGTTGCTGGCCTGCACCACGTCGTGGTCGACCACGATCAGCCGGCCCACGCCGCCGCGCGCGAGCGCTTCGACGCAGTTCGAGCCCACGCCGCCCACGCCCAGCACCATGACGGTGGAAGCCGCCAGGCGGGAGAGGCCCTCGCGGCCCATGACGAGTTCCAGTTTTGAGGTGGCGGAGTCGCCCGCGCCCGTTGCAGCCATTGCCGTCCTTTCTGTCGGCGACCATGGTAGCACGCCCGCACGCATGCGCCTACGCCGGGGAATCGATCCCCAAGCGCTTGAGGTCGGCGGCGAAGCGCTCGCTCGGCAGGCCGAGGCCCTCGAAGCCGGCCGCCTTGCAGCGCAGCCGCTCGTTCGCGATGCGGCACACCTCGAGCGGAAACGGCTCGCGCGCGTCGAGGGAGAGCGGAAGGGGCAGCAGCTTCTCAACGAGCACGTTGAGGAACGCCACGGGACGCCGCCCGTGCGTGCGCGTCACCGCGGGCGCGCCGCCGAAGAACAGGTACGCATCGATCGTCGGCGCATCGAAGCCCGCATCCGCGAGCGCGGCGCGCAGCGCGGCGAGCGCCGTGTCCTGCCAACAGCGCCAATCGCCCGGCTGCATGCACGCGAACGCCGCGAACCGGTTGCTCGCGTTCACGAGCAGCAGCACGTCGGCGCCGCCGAGCAGCACGCGATGCGCCTCCCAGCAGAAGGCGAGGTCGTCCACCTCGCCGTACGCGGGTCGCGGCAGGCGCAGGTGGCGCTGCAAGGGTATGGTGATGCCGAATTCCATGGGGACCAGTATAGCGCGCGGGCTGCCGCTACGACGTCGCGGCAGCCGTGGCGGCCGTGGCTGCGGCGGTGCCGGCCGTTCCGGCGGCGCCGGTGCTGCTCGACGTGTTCGCGCTCGTGCCGGATGCGGAGCTCGAGCCCGAACCCGAGCTCGAGCCGCTCCCCGAGCCGCTGCTGCCCGAGCCGCTGCCCGTCGATCCGCCGTCGGACAGGTTGCCGCCCGTACCGCCGCTGCCGCCGTCGGACGCGTCGCCCGAGCCGCTGCCCGAACTCGACCCGGAATCCGATCCCGACCCCGAACCCGAGCCGGAAGACCCGCTGCCGTCGCCCGACGTCGACCCCGACCCCGACCCGGAACCCGCGTTCGAGTTCGACCCCGAACCGTCCGTGTTCGATCCCGATTGGTCGCCCTGATCTTTGCCCGTATCCTTCGAGGAATCGTTCGTCGCGTTGTCCTTGGAATCGGACGAGTTCGACGAGCTCCCCTTGTCGGCGGACGAGTCCGTCGTGCCGCCGTCGTTCGACGGCTGCGACCGCGGCGTCGAGATGATGGGCTCGGTTTTCACGCCCACGCCCTGACCGGCCGACACCGCGTAGATGACCACGGCCGAGACGGCCACCGCCGCAAGCGCCGACACGATGGACACGATGAGCACGCCGCGCTTGACCCGCCTCTTGTGGTCGCGCTGCGCAAGCGCGCGCCGCGCGGTGACGTCGCCTTCCTGCGCGGCGTCGTCGAGGCGCGGCGTGCGGCCCACCTCGACGGGCGCCGTCTTCAGCACGGCCGTGCGGCCGTCGTCTGGCAGCACCGACGTTTTCCCGGCATCCTCGTTCGATGCCGCACCGCCCTCGCCGCCGTCCTTCTCCGCCTCCGTCTTCGTCATCGACAGCGTCTCGCCCGGCGCGAAATCGCGCAGCTTGTCAGCCGAACGCTGCAGGAACTTCTTGTACAGCTGCGACGCGACGGCCGACACGACGGAGCCCACGCCCACGCCGATCACCGAACCGTAAATGCCAATTTGGGATGCAAGCAGCATGGACGTGACCGCGGCAAGCGCGCCTGCAATCACCTGCGCCATCGACAGGTCGTCGAACAGGCCGCCTTTCTTGGCCGTCCCGTCGCTCGCACGTTGTGCCATTCGTCGTCCTCCTCACATCGTCTCGCGCCGACGCGGTGCGTCGGCCTCTCCCCTTGAACATACCGAAGGGATGTGGAGGCCTCACGCACTTCACCCAAACGTTACCGGCAAGCCACAGAACGTCCGCAACGCCGCGTCACAGCACCACGAGCAACCCGAGCAGCACCACCGCGATGCCGCTCATGAGGTTCACCGCGTCGTTCGTCACCCAAGCGTAGCCGGACACGAGCGCGCCGTCGGTCGCATCGCTCGGCGGCGTTTCCACGATCACCGCGTCGTCGCCCTCCGAGCTGCGGTACTTCGCCTGCATGAGCACGCCCAGCATGCTGTCCACGAGCGAGCCCACCACGCCGCACGCCACGATGAAGAGGAACGCGCTGGGGCCGGTGGGTATGGCGTAGCCGAACGTATGGAACAGCAGCATGGCGAGGAACGCGGAGGACGCGGCGCCGACCACGGTGGCCCCGAGGCCGAGCGGGCTCACGCCGCCCGACAGCCCGCGCGGCATCATCTCGCGCGTGAGGATGTTCACGGGCGGGCGCTTGCTGTACATGCCCACCTCGGACGCCCAAGTGTCGGCCGTGCTCGCAGCCAGCGCGCCCGAAGCCAGGATGAGCAGCCACGGGTCGCCCGTCGCCGTGTACGCGAGCGCGCAGACGAGGAAGGGCACGCTGTTCGCCAGCACCTGACGCAGCTTGCGCGGGCCGCCGTGCTTGCGCGCCGCGCGCACCCCGCCGTCCCGCTTGACCGCCACGCGCGCCATGAGCTTCGACGCGATGTTCGAGCTGCCGAAGAACCACATGAGCAGCAGCCACAGCGGCCACCCGCCGATGGCGAACGCGAGCGTTCCCACGGCTACGGCGCCGAGGCCGCCCGGCACGGTGAGCAGCCGCAAGCGGAACGACGCGAGCGCCACCGCACCCGACAGCAGCATGCCCACGAGCGCCGGCGTGTAGGCCGCGGCGGGCAGGAACAGCACGACGAACAGGCCCGACACGCCCAGCGGCACGAACAGGTTGTCGAGCCCCTCGACGGAGAACAGCTCGATGGCCGCGGCGAGAGCCGCCAAGAGCGCGGCGGCCAACAGCGAACTCGCCACCGGTCCCACCGGCGCGAACGCGCCGAAGGGCGCCCCGAGCGCGCCGTCCGCGCCGAACGGGGCCGGCGCCAGCAGCACGATCGCGCACGCCGCGAAGCTCACGGCCAGCATCGTCGCGCTGCCCACGAGCGTCTTGCCGCAGCACCCCGCGATCACGCGCTTCCCGAACCGCTTGCCCAGCACGGCGGCGAACCCGTCGCCGAAGGCCATGCAGAACACGCCGAGCGCGCCCACGTAGGGGACGCCGATGCCGAACGAGAACAGCGCGAGCGCCGTGAGCGACACGGCGTAGTACACGGTGCCCGGGGTGTCCTCGCCATCGTCGCGCCCCATGAACGACAGCTTCTGCTTGCGGTACGCGTACGCGTTCACCAGGATGAACGTGGCCGGCAGCACGGCAGCCCACACGGCCGAGGTGAAGAACCACGCCGCGATGAGCCACCAACCGCCCAATGCGATATGCACGAGCTTGCGCGTGGCCTCCTGCGAGGCGCCGCGGCGCGCGGCGAGGCTCGACGCGCCGAGCACCGCCAGCACGAAGGCGAGCGATGCGCCCAAACCCAGAACGTTTTCCATCATCGTCTTCCTTCCAACGCGGCCTGCGCCTGCCCCACCAGCTGCGCCGCGGCGTCCTTCGGCACGGCGTTGCGATGCTCGAAGCATTGATAGTCGTCGGCGCGCACCTGATCGAGGATGCCGCGGTACAGGTACAGCGACGACAGCGTGGGCAGCCTGCTGTCGTCGTCCAGCTCGAACACGTCGCGCTCCATGGGGCGGTACAGCTCTTCCGAGCGGCGCGCCACCGCCTCCCACGCGTCGCGAAACGCCGGGTCGACGGCGTGCGCCCGCAGGCGCGCGGGCGGATACGCGGCCGCTTCGAGCACGTCGAGCGGCAGGTACACGCGACCGTGGTCGAGGTCCTCGCCCACGTCGCGCAGGATGTTCGTCAGCTGCATGGCCACGCCGAGCGCCACGGCGCTTTCCCGCAGCTCCTCGTCGATGGGCGCGTGCGCACGGAGCAGCGGCAGCAGCATGAGCCCCACCGACCCGGCCACGTAGTAGCCGTACTCCTCGAGGTCGCGCATGGTTTCAGGCTGCCGGAACGCCAGGTCGCGCCGCTGCCCCTCCAGCATGTCGAAGAAAGGCGCCTCGTCCACGTCGAACGTCGCGCACACGGCGTCGAGCGCGCGCCACAGCGGCGCGTCGGGCACGCGTCCCGCGAAGAAGCCCTCGAGGTCGGCGTGCAGGCGCTCGAGCTGCGGTCGGCTCGCATCGCGGTCGACGCAGTCGTCGGCCTGGCGGCAGAACGCGTACAGCGCGTAGACTCCCTGGCGCTTCTCGAGGGGCAGCAGCGAGAACGCGCGGTAGAAGCTGTGCGAGTTTCGCCTGATGACGTCTTCGCACCAGGCGAAGTCGTCGGCGCGCTCGGCGAAGAGGCTAGGACGTGTGGTCATCGCGCACCAACTCCTCCACCGCAAGCTTCGCGCTGAGCAGCACGATGGGCACCCCCGCCCCCGGATGGACGCTGCTGCCGCAGAAGTACAGCCGATTGCAGTCGGCGGCCTTGTTGTGCGGTCGCCAGTAGTTGCTCTGCATGAGCGTCGGGCGCAGGCCGAACGTCGCGCCGTCGTAGGCGTTGAAGCGCTCGGCGAAATCCACGGGCGTGTACGTCCGCTCGAACACGATGTGATCGCGCACGTCCTCGTACACGGTCTCGTGCTCCATGAGGTCGAGCACCCGGTTGCGGTACGTCGCCACCTCGTCGGGGGTCCACGCCGGCGACGCGGGCGACAGCGGCGGCACGGGGACCAGGACGTACAGCGCGGAGCAGCCCTCGGGCGCGAGCGAGCGGTCGAGGGTGGTGGGCGCGTAGACGTAGAACGAGGGGTCCTCGGGGAAGGACGCGTCGTCGAAGATGTCGTCGACGTTGCGCTCGAAGTCTTCGGCGAACCGGATGGAGTGCACGGTTTCGGCGGGGTAGCACGTGTCGAGGCCCAGGTAGAGGATGAAGCACGAGCAGGAGTACTCCATCTCGTCGATCTTGCGGGGCGTGTACTTGCCGCGCGCCGCCGGGTCGTCGACGAGGTCCTTCATGGCGTAGGGGAAATCGGCGTCGCACACGACGTAGTCGGCGTAGTGCACCGCGCCGCCGGCTTCCACCCCGCACGCGCACCCGTTCTCGATCACGATGCGCTCGACCGGCGTGGAGGTGCGCAGGTCGCCGCCCTGTTCGAGGAACAGCCGGCCGAGGCCCTGCGCCATGGTGTACATGCCGCCCTTCATGAACCACACGCCGTACAGCAGCTCGATCATGGGGATGATCATGTACAGCGACGGCCCCTCGAACGGCGAGATGCCGATGTAGAGGGTCTGGAACGCGAGCGCCTTGCGCAGGCGGTCGTCGTGCACATGGCGCGCCACCGAGGAGTACGCGTCGCCCAGCGTGTGCAGCCGAAAGCCCGCCACCAGGCTTTTCAGGTTGTAGAAGTCGCTCGGCGTGCGGAAGGAGCGCTGCAGGAAGTTGTCTTTCGCGATGAGGTAGCGTTTGTAGAGCAGCGCCAGGTACTCGAAGTAGCCCTGCGCGTCGCGCTCGCTGATGGCTTCGATGGTGGAGGTGATGGACGCGAGATCGTTCGAGAGGCGCAGGCGGTCGTTCGGACCGAAGGAGATGTCCATGAGCGGCTCGACCTTCTCCATGGGGATGTAGTCGTCCGCGTCGCGCCCGCACGTTTCGAACACCTCGCGGTACAGCTCGGGCATCATGACGATGGTGGGGCCCACGTCGAAGGTGAACCCGTCTTCGCGAATCTGGTTCATCTTGCCGCCCACGAGCGGCTCCTTCTCGAAGAGCGTCACCTCGTATCCGGCATGCTGCAACCGCACAGCGGACGCAAGACCGGCCACGCCGGCCCCAATCACAATAACCCGTTTCATGTAACTCCTTCGGTGGAACCCTGGCTACGCTATCAGGTCATTGTATGAGTCGCGCAGGGGGTTTCCGAAGGGGGAAAGTCATCATGGGGTAACTCGTTGTAGGCCCGTCATCAGGGCGTTAGATAGAAACTACCGGGCCTCCCGCCAAATCCGCCAGCGTCACGCCGTCCACGTACTGCTCGATGACGCCATCGAGACCGGCCCAGAAGCGCACCGTGGTGCACGCCTTCGCGCGCGGGCAGGTTGCGCCCTGCTCGAGGTCGAGGCACGCCACGGGCGCGGTGGTGCCCTCCACGGCGCGCAGCACGTCGCCCGCCTTGATGGCGGACGCCTCCTGCGCGAGCGCGTAGCCGCCGCCCTTGCCGCGCACGCTGCGCAGCAGGCCGGCCTGCACGAGCGGACGGGCCAGCTGCTCGAGGTACTTGAGGGAGATGCCCTCGCGCTCCGACGCTTCGCGCAGCGCCACCTTGCCGCCCGCGCCGCTCTGCGCCACGCACACCATGAGCCTGAGCGCGTAGCGTCCTTTCGTCGATACGAGCATTCGTCCGTCCTTCCCGCCCCCGACCGGAGGTCAACCTTCTCTCAACCGATGATTCACGACCGAAGCGCCCGGCCCGAGCACGCGCGAAGGGCACGCTAGGGTGGGAAGCGCAGGTCGGCTCCACCCCCCTTTTTTCTTGGCGCAGGGCGGGGCGCCCCCCTCTTGGCGCGGGGTTGCGCTTGCGGGCAAAGCGACGCGAGCCGCGCCGATCCGTGATGGACGCGGCGTGCGCTCGGCGCGGCGCAAAACGCTTCACCCGCAAGCATTACCCCGCGCCAAGAAAACGGGAAGCGCCCCGCGCCACCCCGCGCCCAGCTCCACCTGCACCTCGCTTCATGCACTCGGTTTCGGTTAATTCTAGCAAATAAGTAGGATTAAGTCTTGACAATTCCCCGCTTGCCTTTATCTTAATCCTAGCAAAACTATATGATTAACGAAAGGCACCTCACATGACGACCACGACGCGCGATACGCTCCTCTCCCTCCGCGGGCTTTCGGCCTCGGCGGATGAAACCCCCATCCTGCACGATATCGACCTCGCCGTGCGGCCGGGCGAGACCCATGTGATCATGGGTCCGAACGGCGCCGGCAAATCGACGCTCGGCCACGTCGTCATGGGCGACAACGCCTACCGCGTCGACGGCGGCTCCATCGAGTTCGACGGCCAGGACATCACCGAACTCTCCCCCGACAAGCGCTCGCGCGCGGGGCTCTTCCTCAGCTTCCAGGCGCCGGTGGAAATCCCCGGCGTGCCGCTGTCCAGCTTCCTGCGCGCCACCGTGGCAGGCCGCGACGGCAAGGAGCTGAAGGGCAAGCAGTTCCGGAAGCTGGTGCGCGCACTGGCCGACGAGCTGGACATGGACCCGGCCTACCTCGACCGCGAGCTGGGCGTGGGCTTCTCGGGCGGCGAGAAGAAGAAGCTCGAGATGCTGCAGCTGCTGCTGCTCGAGCCGAAGCTGGCCATCCTCGACGAGACGGACTCGGGCCTTGACGTGGACGCGCTCGGCGTGGTGTCGCGCGGCATCGACGCGTACCGCCGACAGACGGGCGGCGCGCTCGTGGTGATCACCCACAACACGCGCATCCTCGAGCACCTCGACGTCGACCGCGTGCACGTCATGGTGCGCGGCCGCATCGTGGCCGAAGGCGACGCGTCGCTCATCGATGCAATCGATGCGGAGGGCTTCGAGCAGTTCGAATCCGCGTCCGCCCTCGCTCGCTAGGAGCCGCTCATGCCATCTGGAAACCGCACCTACGTCGAGGACATCGACCGCACCATATACGACTTCACCGACAGCGAAGAGGGCTTCGACCGCCTCGACGCGGGCCTCACGCCCGACATCGTCCGCGAGATTTCGGCGAAGAAGGGCGAGCCCGCCTGGATGCTCGACTTCCGCCTGAAGTCGCTCGACACGTATCAGCGCATGCTGGCGCCCGACTGGGGCCCCGGCCTCGAGGGCCTCGACATGGACCACATCGTGACGTACGTGAAGCCGAACACCGACCAGCAGAGCGATTGGGACAGCCTGCCCGACGACGTGAAGAACACGTTCGACCGCCTCGGCATCCCCGAGGCCGAACGTGAGTATCTGGCCGGCGTCGGCGCGCAGTACGACTCCGAGCTCGTGTACCACAACATGCAGAAAACGGCCTCCGACATGGGCATCGTGTATTCGGGCATCGAAGAGGCCCTGCGCGAGCCGCAGTGGGAGGCGCTCATCCGCGAGAAGTTCATGACGCTCATCCCGCCCACCGACCACAAGTTCGCCGCGCTGCACGGCGCGGTGTGGAGCGGCGGCTCGTTCGTGTACGTGCCGAAAGGCGTCAAGCTCGACTTCCCGCTGCAGAGCTACTTCCGCCTCAACGCGAAGGGCGCGGGACAGTTCGAGCACACGCTCATCATCGTGGAGGACGACGCGAGCCTGCACTTCATCGAGGGCTGCTCGGCGCCGAAGTACAACGTGGCGAACCTGCACGCCGGCGCGGTGGAGCTGTTCGTGGGCAAGCGCGCGACGCTTCGGTACTCGACCATCGAGAACTGGTCGAAGAACATGTACAACCTCAACACGAAGCGCGCCGTCGTGCAGGAAGGCGGGGCCGTCGAGTGGATCAGCGGGTCGTTCGGCAGCCACGTGGGCTACCTCTACCCCATGTCCATCCTGGCCGGCCGGGGGGCCACGTCCAGCTTCACGGGCATCACGTTCGCCGGCGCGGGACAGAACCTCGACACCGGCTGCAAGGCGGTGCTGGCCGCGCCCGACACGTCGGCCACCGTTGAGACGAAGTCCATCTCGAAGGGCGGCGGCATCTCCACGTTCCGCTCGTCCATCGTGGCCACCGAGAACGCGAAGGGCTCGGCCGCAAGCGTGTCGTGCCAGTCGCTCATGCTCGACGACCTGAGCCGCTCGGACACCATCCCCGCCATGGACGTCCGCTGCAAGCACGTGGACATCGGCCACGAAGCCACCATCGGCCGCATCGGCGACGACAAGGTGTTCTACCTCATGAGCCGCGGCGTGTCGGAGGAGGAAGCGCGCACGATGATTGTGAACGGCTTCGCCGACCCCGTGTCGAAGGAGCTGCCGCTCGAGTACGCCGTGGAAATGAACAACCTGATCAAGCTTGAAATGGAAGGGGCCATCGGATAATGGAAACCCTCACGATAGAACACGCGAACGCCCTGCCCGCCCCCACCTGGCACCGCCTGGGCATGAACGACGTGGACATAGAGCTGCCCGCACTGGAAGCCGCACAGAGCGTGGAAGTGCAGGCCGAGGAAGGGCTGCGGGGAGAAGCCGGAGCGTTCGAGGAAGCTTTGGCCGCAATCCCCTTCTCCCCCTTCATGGCCACCACCCCCTTTATGGCCGCCGGCGGACCCGGGGATCAACCCGTCGAGCGCGCGGCCGATTCGGGGGTCTCCTCGGTTGAACCCACGAGCCTCCCGACGTCGGCTGCGCACCAGGTTGACGACCAGGAAAGCCCCACTGCAGCCATAGGAGAAGGGGCAGCCATAGGGCAAGGGGCGGCCATCGACGAGCAGGCTCTTTCCGCCTTTCAGGTGGAGGCTTTTGAGTCCCGGTACCTTTCCGCTGCCGACGTCTTTTCCACCGGGATGGGACCCGAGGCTTCCGAGTACCTCGAATACATGGCGGGCGAGCCCATCGTGTTCGCCACCCGTCCGGGCGAGCGCACCTGCGCGACGGTGCGCATCGAGGGCGTGGACGGCGCGGCCAACGCGGCGGCCATCGACGTCGTAGCTGCTCCCGGGTCGTTTCTCTCCCTTGCCATCGGGCTCGATTCGCCCGTGCAGGGCGCGGGCGTCGTGGGCACGCGGCTGCGCGTGTTCGCCGGCGCCGACGCGCGCGTGGACGTCGTGAGCACGCAGACGCTCGACGACAGCTGGATCGTGCTCGACGACGCGGGCATCGTGCTCGACGAGCGCGCCCGCGTGCAGCTGCGCCACACGGTGCTGGGAGCCGGGCGCGCCTACACGGGACTCGCGGCCGACCTGCGCGGCGACGACGCGCGCCTCGACATCGACACGCGCTACCTGGGGCACGCGCACGAGACGCGCGACTTCAACTACGTGGCCCATCAGCGCGGACGGCGCACCGTGTGCAACCTCGACGCGAACGGCGTGCTGGCGGGCGAATCCGTCAAGACGCTGCGCGGCACCATCGAGCTGGTGCACGGCTGCAAGGGCTCCGAGGGCTCCGAGCAGGAGACGGTGCTGCTGGCCGACGAGCGCGTGGTGAACCGCACCGTGCCCGTCATCCTCTGCGACGAGGACGACGTGGCCGGCAACCACGGCGCCACCATCGGACACGTGGCGCCGAAGCAGCTGTTCTACCTGGCCAGCCGCGGCATCTCCCCCGACGACGCCGAGCGCCTGTTCATCACCGCCACGTTCGAGGAAGCCGCCCTCACCGCGCCCGACCCGCGCACCCGCGCCGCTGTCGGCCGCCTCGCCGCGCAGCGCGGCGTGCGTATCGAGGAGGCGTCCCGATGAGCGCATGTATCGCCGCGAACCCCTACCGCGCCGACTTTCCCCTGCTCGCCGCGAACCCCGACCTCGCCTTCCTCGACAGCGCGGCCACCGCGCAGCGCCCCGCCGTGGCCCTCGACGCGCAGCGCGCGTTCTACGAGGACATGAACGCGAACGCCCTGCGCGGCCTGTACCGCCTGTCGGTCGAGGCCACCGAGGCCATCGAAGCGGCGCGCGCCCATATCGCGCGCTTCATCGGCGCGGCGGACCCGCGCGAGATCGTGTTCACCCGCAACGCGAGCGAGGCGCTCAACCTCGTGGCGCACGCCTTCGCCCCCACCGTGCTCGAGCCGGGCGACGAGGTGTGCATCACCATCATGGAGCACCACTCGAACCTCATTCCCTGGCAGCAGGCGTGCCGCGCGGCGGGCGCGCGCCTCGTGTACCTGTACCCCGACGAGAACGGCGTGATCACGCCCGAGGAGCTTGACGCGAAAATCGGCCCGCGCACGAAGATCGTCGCGGCGGCCCAGGTGTCGAACGTCCTCGGCATCGAGAACCCGGTCAACGCCATGGCCGAGCGCGTGCACGCCCACGGCGGCTACCTCGTGGTGGACGGCGCGCAATCGGTGCCGCACATGCCGGTTGACGTGCAGAACCTCGGTGCGGATTTCTTCGCGTTCTCGGCACATAAAGCGCTCGGCCCCTTCGGCATCGGCGTGCTGTGGGGCAAGCTCGCGCTGCTCGAGGCCATGCCGCCCTTCCTCACGGGCGGCGAGATGATCTCCTCGGTCACCGAGACCGACGCCGTGTGGGCGCCCGTGCCCGAGAAGTTCGAGGCCGGCACGCAGGACGCCGCCGGCATCGTGGCCACCTCGGCCGCGCTCGGCTACCTCGAGGACATCGGCTGGGATGCATTGCAGGCGCGCGAGCAGGCGCTCGTCCGCGCCGCGATGGAGCGCATGGCCGCGCTTCCCTACCTCGAGATCATCGGGCATCCCGACCCCGCGCAGCACCATGGCGCCATCAGCTTCAACGTGCGCGGCATCCACCCGCACGACGTGGCGAGCATCCTCGACGAGCAGAACGTGGCCATCCGCGCAGGCCATCACTGCGCGCAGCCGCTGCTCGCGTGGCTCGGGGTGGAGTCGTGCTGCCGCGCCTCGCTTGCGTTCTACAACGACGAAGGCGACATCGACGCGCTCATCGCCGGCTTGGACACCGTCTGGAGGACCTTCAATGGCTAGCATCTACACCGCGGCACTCATGGAGCACAACGCGCACCCCGACTACAAGTACGAGATGGACGAGCCCACGTGCACGCACGACGGCGTGAACCCCAGCTGCGGCGACGAGCTCACGCTCGCGCTGCGCCTCAACGGCGACGTCATCGAGGAGGCCGCGTTCACCGGCCACGGCTGCGCCGTGAGCCAGGCCGCCGCCGACATGATGGCCGACCTCGTCACGGGCGAGACGGTTGACGAAGCCCGTCGCCTCGCCGGCCTCTACCTCGACATGATCAAGGGCAAGCCGCTCACCGACGAGGAGCGCGAAGACCTCGACGAGGCCGCCGAGCTCCAATCCATCGCCCGCATGCCCGCGCGCGTCAAATGCGCCGAGCTCGCCTGGCGCACCCTCGAGCGCCTCCTCGACCAGCAGATCGCCCAAGCATAGCACGCCCCCGTCGTCGCGCCCGACCCCAATCCCTTGGGCGCGACGGGGGTTCAGCCCGCGTCTTTGGGTGCCGACCTGCGCCTTCCGCCGGAATTCCTTAGATTGTCAAACTAATTTCTTCCCCAAAGCCTATGTCGGCAGTATACTTTTCGAGACCCGCTCCCCCGTCCCGAAAGGATACGCATGAAAACCCTTGCCAAGATCAGCGACTACGCCGGAAAGTACATGGCGATCATCGCGCTCATCGTTGCGATTATCGCCCTGGTCTTTCCCGGCCCCGTATCGTCCGTCGTGAAGACGAGCTACGTGAACATCCTCCTCGGCATCGTCATGTTCGGCATGGGCATGACGCTCAAGCTGGCCGACTTCAAGGTGGTGTTCACCAAGCCGAAGGCCGTCATCACGGGCATCATCGCGCAGTTCGTCATCATGCCGGTGCTCGCGTTTCTGCTCACCATCGTGTTCCAGCTGCCGGCCGAGCTGGCCGTGGGCGTGATCCTCGTGGGCTCGTGCCCCGGCGGCACGAGCTCCAACGTCATGACGTACCTCGCGAAGGGCGACGTGGCGCTGTCCGTGGGCATGACCGCCTGCACCACCATCATGGCGCCCGTTGTCACGCCGCTGCTCGTGCTGCTGTTCGCCGGACAAACCGTCGACGTGAACGTGGTGGACATGTTCCTGTCCATCGTGCAGGTGGTGCTCGCGCCCATCGCCGTGGGCTTCCTCATCAACTACTTCTTCGAGAAGGTGGCGGCAACGTGCGCAAGCGTGCTGCCGCTCGTGTCGGTGATCGGCATCTCGCTCATCATCATGGCCGTGGTGGCGGCGAACCAGGCGAAGCTGCTCACCGTGGGGCCGCTCATCATCGTGGTGGTCATGCTGCACAACGTGCTGGGATACGCCCTGGGCTACCTGACGGGCAAGGCGCTGCGCCTGTCGAAGGCGCAGATGCGCACCCTGTCCATCGAGGTGGGCATGCAGAACTCGGGGCTGGCAACCTCGCTTGCCACCGTGCACTTCGCGGCTATGCCGCTGGCCGCGGTGCCCGGTGCCGTGTTCAGCGTGTGGCACAACATCTCAGGGGCCGTCTACGCGAACATCCTCGCCCGCTCGGCCGACAAAACGGCCGGCGACGCGGAGGAAGCCGAGCAGGCAACCGCGTAGCCCGCACCCCTCGACCCTTGTCCCAGCCCCGCCCCGCGCGCCCCGATCCTGCGTCACGAAATCGTCGTTTGGAGCGAGGGCGCGGCTGGCGTACAATCGATGCCAGCAAAAACGTGAGCGCGACGAAAGGACTACCGCATGACGGACACCGCAAGCATCGAGGTCGGCTTCATCGGCTTCGGCAACATGGCGCAGGCGATGGCGCAGGGCCTCGTAAGCTCGGGCGCACTCGAGGGCGCGCACATCCACGCGTGCGCCGCGCACTTCGACAAGCTGCAGGCCACGGCCGAGAAGCTGGGGGTCAACGCCCATCGCGACGCGCGCGAGGTGGTCGAGGCGAGCGACTTCGTCATCCTCGCCGTGAAGCCCTACCTCGTCGAGCAGGTGGTTCAGCCCGTGCGCGATCTCTTGGCCGACAAGGCCGTGATCTCGGTGGCCGCCGGGTGCGACTTCGCGTTCTACGAGAACATCCTCGCGCCGAACAGCCGCCACCTCAGCACCATCCCCAACACGCCCATCGCCGTGGGCGCGGGCGTGGTGGCCTGCGAGCAGCGCCACTCGCTCAGCGACGAGGAGCTGCAGGCGTTCGAGAACCTGTTCGGCCAGATCGCCCTCATCGAATGGGTGGACGGCAAGCTGCTGTCCACCGCAAGCTCCGTCGCCGGGTGCGGCCCCGCGTTCGCCGCGATGTTCCTCGAAGCGCTCGGCGACGCCGGCGTGAAGCACGGCCTGCCGCGCGCGACCGCCTACCGCCTTGCGGCGCAGATGATGATGGGCACCGCCAAGCTGCACCTGGAAACCGGCACGCACCCCGGCGCGATGAAGGACGCCGTCTGCTCGCCCGGCGGCACCACCATCAAGGGCGTCGCCGCCCTCGAGAAGGATGGCTTCCGCGGCACCGTGATCGACGCCATCGACGCCATCGAAGGCGAATAGCGTTCCGGCGCAGCCGCCCTCGACGTCACCGTCGCCCGAAACGTACGGTTTTGGGCGAAAAACCGTACGTTTCGGGCGACAATAGGTACGTATGACGAAGGGCCCCGCGGCATGCCGCGGGGCCCTTCGCGTTGGGTTCGCGGCTGTTAGAACCCGAACATCGCGGTGGTGAGGTAGCGCTCGCCGGTGTCGGGGAGGATGACGACGATGGTCTTGCCCTTGTTCTCGGGGCGGCGGGCCAGCTCGGTGGCGGCGGCCACGGCCGCGCCGGACGAGATGCCCACGAGCAGGCCTTCCTTCGCGGCAAGCTCGCGGCCCACGGCGAACGCGTCCTCGTCCTCGACGGCGATCACCTCGTCGTACACGGCGGTGTCCAGCGTGTCGGGCACGAAGCCCGCACCGATGCCCTGAATCTTGTGCGCGCCCGCGCGGCCCTCGGACAGCACCGGCGACGACGCCGGCTCCACAGCCACCACCTGCACGTCGGGGTTCATGCGCTTGAGGTAGGCGCCCGTGCCGCTCACCGTGCCGCCCGTGCCCACGCCCGCCACGAAGATATCGACCTGGCCGTCGGTTGCTTCCCAAATCTCGGGGCCCGTGGTCACCTCGTGGATGGCCGGGTTCGCCGGGTTCGTGAACTGGCCCACGATGAACGAGTTGGGAATCTCGGCCGCCAGTTCGTCGGCGCGTGCGATGGCGCCCTTCATCCCCAGCGCGCCGTCGGTCAGCACGAGTTCGGCACCGTAGGCCTTCATGAGGTTGCGGCGCTCGATGGACATGGTCTCGGGCATGGCGATGATGAGGCGCATGCCGCGCGCGGCGGCGATGGCCGCCAGGCCGATGCCGGTGTTGCCCGAGGTAGGCTCGATGAGCACCGTGTCGCCGTCGATCACGCCGCGCTCCAGCGCGTCGTCGATCATCGCCTTCGCGATGCGGTCCTTGATGGAGCCGGCCGGGTTGAACGACTCCACCTTGCCCACGATGGTGGCTTCCAGATTGTTGTTCGCCTCGTAGTTCACGAGCTCCACGAGCGGCGTGTTGCCGATGAGCTCGGCGACGCTTTGGTACACGGTCATGATGCGCCTGCTTTCCCGTCTGCGCCCGCGGCGCGGGCTTCCTGTGTGTCGCGCTAAATCCTACTGTACTACTATGCTTTAGTCAAGCGCTGACCGTTACGCGCCGATTTCGAACCCTTCGGCGTCCAGCTCGGGCGCGCCCTCGGCAACACGCCTGGCCACAAGGCGGCGCGCCGCGGGAATCGACGCCAGCAGCGTCACGCCCATCAGCACCGACGCCACGATCACCATGATCCACACAGGCACGAACGACAGGTACGCGTCGAACATGATGCCCGACGCCACCGAGCCGATGGCCGCGCCCAGCATCTCGAACGCCGTGACGATGCCCACGATGGTGCCGAGGTCCTTCTTGCCGAACTCCTTCACCACCATGATGGGAGGCGCCACCGTGCCCATGCACGTGGCGAACCCGAAGAACAGGCACGCGAGGATCGGGCCCGCATCGGTGGCCGGGAAGCACAGCGCGACGCCGGCCGCCACCGACATGAGGGTGCCCAGGATGGTGCCCGTCTTCATGCCCCAGCGGTCGTAGATGGCGCCGAGCGACACCTTCGCCACGATGACCACGGCCAGATAGAACGACCACACGCTGCCGGCCCACAGCGTGTCGTGCCCGCCCGAGACCACCTCGACGCCGTCCACCACCACCGAGGTCATGTTGGCGATGGAGTTCGTGATGATGGCGCCGTTCGTCACGCCCATCATGACGAAGCCGATGACGAGCAGCCAGAAGCACGCGCTTTTCCGCAGCACCTTCCAACCGATGGACACCGTCACCACCGCGTCGGGCGAACGGTCGGCCTTCGCCTGCTCCACCTGGCCCGCGCCGAAGGGTTCGAGCCCCACATCGCTCGGACGCGTGCGGAACGTGGCCAGCGCGAGGGGCAGCGACGCCACGAGGCAGATGACCGCCAGCAGCAGGAACGCGGGACGCCAGCCGTAGCCGACGATCATCGCGCTGGTCACGGGCGACAGCACCACGCCGCCCACGCCCGATCCCGCCAGCGCGACGGACACGGCCAGGCCGCGCTTGAGCGTGAACCAGTTGGAGATGAGCACCGACACCAGCAGGCGCGTGCCGGCCACCACCACCATGCCGGCGACGACGCACAGCGCGTAGAGCTGCCACACCGCCGTGATGAACGACAGCCCCACGAGCACCACCGAGCTCGTGATGATGGTGGCTGCCGCCAGCACCCGCGCGCTCACCGTATCGGTGAGCTTGCCGATGACGAGCGAGGCCAGCACCGCCACCACCGTGGTGATGGACACGCCGGTGTTGAACTGGCCCACCGTGATGCCGAGGTCCTCCACGATGTGCGTCTGGAACAGCGGGATGCAGTTCACGAACACCGTATAGCACATCGACATGATGAGAAAGCCGCCCGCGACGATCCACCACCCGTAGAAGAACTTCCCCTGCTTCGCCGCCGAGGCGGCCCCCTTGGTTGCAGCCATGCTGCCTCACTTCCCTAACGCGTCGAGATTGCGGATGAACTCCGTGTAGAAGCCGATGCCCTTCACATAGCTGTCCACGTCGAGGTTCTCGTCTTGGCCGTGCACGCGGTTGCGCTGGTCGCCCTTGAACAGGATGCCGGCGAAGCGGTACGTGCGCGGGCAGATGCGGTGGAAGCGGCGCGCGTCGCTGCAGCTGGTTTGCACGTAGGGCGCGATGCCCGCGGAGGGGTACACGCTGTGGATGACGCGGCGAAGGTAGTCGTAGGCGGGGTCGTCGTGGAACGGCGCGATGGGCGACGGCTCGCTCACCTCGGCCAACTCGTACGCAGTACCCTCGTCGAAGCGCTCCTTGATGCGCGCGAAGGCGGTGTCCACCGTCTCGCCGGGGTCGACGCGCACGTTCACCGTGGCCTTCGCCTGCTTCGGAATGACGTTGTGCGCCGGGCTGCCTTCGAGCTGCGTGAGCGCGTAGGTGGTGCGCACCATGGCGGCCGTCTCGGGGTCGCCCTTCATGATGCGGATGACCACGGGCCTGAACAGCCAGAGGTTGGCGAACACGAGGCGCAAGGCCCAGCTGCCGTGCGAGGCGAGCTCGCGCAGCATCGCCGCGACCGGGGCAGACAGCTTCGCGGCCGGCGGGTTCTGCTGCACCGCGTCGAGGCCCGCGACGAGCTTGGCGGTGGCGTCCTTGAGCGACGGCATGGCGGCGTGCCCACCCTCGGCGCTCGTGGTGATGAAGGCGTCGAAGATGCCCTTCTCGGCAACGCCCACGACGGCGAACTCGCCCGTCACGCCGAGCGGCGGGTTGTCGATGACCGCGCCGCCCTCGTCGAGCACCATATACGGCACGCGGCCGATGGCCTTGAGGCGCTCCACCATGTGAGGCGCCGTGTCGCCGCCGTCCTCCTCGGTGTTCGACGAGAAGAAGTAGATGTCGCGCGGCGGCACGTAGCCCTGCGCGAGCAGCCCGTCGGCGGCTTCCATGAGCGCCGCCCAGATGCACTTCGTGTCCACCGCGCCGCGCGCGTAGATCTTCCCGTCGACGATGTCGGCGGCGAAGGGATCGTGCGTCCACTCGGACGCGTCGGCGGGCACCACGTCGTGGTGCGCCATGAGCACGACGGGCGCGAGCGCGCGGTCGGAGCCCTTCCACAACAGCGAGATGCCGTACCCGTCGATCAGCTCGAGCTCGAGGCTGTCGAACACGCGCGGATACAGGCGCTGCAGCAGCGGGACGAAGTCGTCGAACGCGGAACGGTCGGCGTCCTGGTTGTGCAGGTCCCACACGGTGGCGCAGCGCAGCATCTCCTGGAAGCGCGCGACCGAGGCCTCGTCGCCGCGCGCGTCGCTTTGCGGCAGCGGGTCGGTGACGGGCGTCGGCTTGAGCCGCACGGCGTTCACCACCAGCACAAGCACGAGAACCGCGATCAGCGCGATCACGATGGCAAGCACGATCATAGGAGCTCCTCCTTTCTCGGTGAGTTGCGGCTCATTATAGCCCTGTTGGTTGGCGGGGATGCAGCGCAGGTGACGAGGTGTTGACTCTCACGCGACGTGAGAGCGTAGGATGGGCCTCCCGATACACCCCGACGAAAGGACTTCCATGACCGTTTCCTCGCCAACCGTGCGCGCCCTGCGCTCTGCAGGGTCGTACGCCCGCATGATGGCGGCCCCGCCCGAGAAACGCGCCGACCTCTACCGCCACGAGCTCATGGCGCCGCTCAAAGCGAAGTGGGATTGCTACCACGTGCCGCTGCGCGCGACGCAGCCCGGCGGCTACGACGTGGTGATGGCGAGCGAGATGCTGGGCATTCTGCCGCCCGAGCGCGTGGACGAGAGCTGGGCGGACGCCGTGGCGCTGCTCGGCGACGACGCGCTGTGGGACGCGAGCCGGCAGGCCGTCGAGCGCTCGCTTGCCCGGTTCGCCGAGCGCGGCATCGCGCTGCCGACGCAGGACTACCTGTTCTCCCTGCTGCTGGGCAATCCCGACAATCCCGCGCTTGCCGCGAGCGAAGGGTACTGCGGCGATGGCGGCATCCCCGGCTACGTGCTGGCATGGCTCGTCCCCTCGGCCGAAACGATGCGCCGCCTGCCCGCCGCCCTCGCCCACGAGACGAACCACAACGTGCGCTTCCAGTTCATCGCCTGGAGCAACGACATCACCTTGGGCGAGATGATGGTGAGCGAAGGCCTCGCCGAGAACTTCGCCGTCGCGCTGTACGGCGAAGAATTCGCCGGCCCCTGGGTGACGAAGACGAGCGCCGATGCGCTGGACGCCCTCAAGCCCGTCATGCACGAGGCCCTCGACGTGCAGGGCATGGCCGCGCTGTCGGCGTACCTCTACGGCGACGACATCGCCGCCGCGCAGGGATACGCCACCGTCGGCCTGCCGTACTGCGCCGGATACGCCTGCGGCTACCACCTGGTGAGGCGCTTTTTGGACGAAACCGGGATGGACGTGGCGGACGCGACGCTGCTGCCCGCGGAAGACGTGCTGGAAGGCGTGCGGGAGGCGGGGTTTTGGGAGTGAGGCGCTCTTTTGGCGCGCCCGGGGAGCCAGGGGACCGGGGGCTGGGGAGCAGGCGGCGCTGCTACTCCCCTGCTTCTGCGCGCTGCTCGGCCAGCAGCAGGTCCACCATGCGGCCGTAGCTTTGCACGCCGTCGGACTGGCGGTTCGCCTTCAGGTAGGCGTCGTTCGCAGCCGTCGACGCCTCCGAGATCGCGCCCTCGTGCTGCGCCCAGAACACGGCGCGCTGCGCCATGTCGCGCCGCACGGACGGCGACAATCCCGACGCGATTTCGGCCGCCGCATCCGGGTCCGCCTTCCGCAGCGCCGAGATGGTGCGATCGTAGGCCAGCAGCAAACCGCTGTAGCGCATGAGCTCGTCGTCGGTGCTTGTGCAGGCCAGGTACGAGATGAAGTCGGCCTCGTCCTCGCGCATGAAGCCGCACTGATGCGCCAGCTCGTGGATCATGACGGCCGGGACGGTGAAGAACGGCCCGTCGACGTTGATGTTGGATTCCACCGTGAAGGGGAAGAAGATGCCGGCGATGTTCGCGTCCGACATGAGGTTCGACAGCAGCACGGGCTTCGGCCGCGAATACAGCGGCCGTTCCAAGGCGGGATAGCGTTCCGCGAGCGTTTGCAGGGTCGTCACCGACCGCTGCGCATAGCGCTCGAACTCGCCCGACGCGGCGTTGTACAGGTCGGTATCCGGCCCAAGCTGCTCGCGGGTTTCGTCCAGACCGCTCGCGAGCGATGTGCACAGCTGCACGAGCTCCTGCTGCCGCTCCTCCGGCGTCGCATCGGCCTGGCGCAGGTCGTAGCCGGTGTACGAGGCGAAGGTGTACCGGTAATAGTTGAGCCCGCACAGCGCGGTGAACGCGAAGTACATGACGCAGCAGATGGCAAGCGCGCCCATCACGCCCCGGTACGCGGCCATGCCGCGCGCGCCCTTGCTCACGATCACCGTGCGCACGTAGTACCCGACGTATCCCAGGCAGAACAGCAGGAACGCGCCCACGAACCACTCGGCAACCGAGAATTCCACGAGCGACGGCAGAAAGCCCACGACGCTCGAGAGCCCCGGGTACACCGTCTGCGCGTACCACTCGGCCCACGCGGGGTTGCCCTGCGCGTACCACGTCGCTATCGCCGCGATGATCCCAAGCGGGATGAGCGCCATGCGTTTCAGGAGGAACGCTCCCGCGTGCCTTTTCGGTTGATCGGTTTGCATGGGAAGCATTATAGCCCGAGCCGACGCGATCGTCGTGCAGCACGAGGTCCCGTTCGTGGCAGTTTTTGCTCGGAATGCTCCGCAGGAGGATCCCAAAAGGCAGAATAGCTTGCACGTCCTACAAGTCGTCCACCAGGGCGCTTGACTTTGCGTAGGCGGTGCTCCTTGCTTCGAAGAAGTCGGTCTTGATCATGTTCGCGTTCGAGAACTGGCTCACCCAGGACATGCTTTCCGGCTCGCGATCATGGCCTTCGTACAGAGGCTCGAAGCCCAGCTGGGTACAGCGCAGGTTCCCCAGATACTGGATGTAGTCGGTGACCATCTGCTTGTTGAGGCCGGCCACCTCGTCGCCGATGGCGTAGTGGCCCCAGCGAATCTCCTGCTCGCAGCCTTCCTTGATCATTGCGCGGTACTCCTCCACCAGCGCGGGCGTGAACAGCTGCGGCTCCTCCTCCTTGAGCTCCAAGAGGATGCTGCGGAACAGCCACAGGTGGGTGTTCTCGTCGCGGTTGATGTAGCGGATCTCCTGCACCGACCCGGGCATGAGGTTGTTGCGCCCCAGGTTGTAGAAGAACATGAAGCCGCTGTAGAAGTACACGCCCTCCAGGATGTAGTTCGCCACGAGCACGCGCGCGAGCGCTTCGGGGCTCTTGTCGTCTTGGAACTCGTTGTACAGGTTGCCGATGAACTCGTTGCGCGCCAGCAGATGCTCGTCCTCTTTCCACTGGTAGAGCACGTCGTTGCGCTCCTGCGGCTCGCAAATGGTGTCCAACATGTAGCTGTAGCTCTGGCTGTGCACCGTTTCCTGGAACGTCTGGATGGCCAGGCACAGGTTCACCTCGTTGGCGGTGATGTACTCGCCCACGTTGGGCAGGTTCGCCGACTGCAGGCTGTCGAGGAAAATCAGGAACGACAGGATCTTGTCGTAGGCGCGCCGCTCGGGCGCAGGCAGCTTGCGGTAGTCCTTGACGTCCACGCCGAGGTTGATCTCCTCGGGTATCCAGAAGTTGTTCATGGCCTGGCGATACCAGTCGCTCACCCACTCGTACTTCATGTTGTTGAAGTCGTTGAGGTTCGTCGTGTTGCCCCCGATCATCCGCCGGTCGAGCACATCGGTATCCCCCAACGGGTTGAACAGGGGCTTCTTCTTCAGTTCAGACATCTGAGAGGCTTCCTTTCTACGAAGCACACGCTTCGCATTCTTCGACTTCGAGGCTCTTCGAGCGGACGTAGTAGATGGTTTTCACGCCTTCTTCCCAGGCCAGCAGGTACAGGTCGAGCACGCGGCGGAACGTGTACTCGTTCGTGATGTACAGGTTCATGCTCTGCGCCTGGTCGATGTGGCGCTGCCGCACGCCGCAGGCGCGCACCGACCACGACTGGTCGATGAGGTGGGCGTTCTTGTAGTACCAGAACGTGTCCATCGACAGCTCAGGCGCCACGCGCGGCATGAGGCCGTTCTTCTTCTCCTCGAGGAAGTACCGGTTCATGACGGGGTCGAGCCCCGCCGTGGTGCCGGCGATGATGCTCGTGGAGCTGGTGGGGGCGACGGCCAGCAGGTAGCCGTTGCGCAGGCCGTGCTCGGCCACGTCGCGCGCAAGCTCTTCCCAGCGGCCTTCCACCAGGCCGCGGTCGCGGAAGTACTCGCCCGTCTGCCAGCCGCTACCCTCGAAGAACGCGTAGGCGCCCTTCTCCCGCGCGATGGCGTTGGACGCGCGCACCGCCGCATAATGCACGTCGCCGAACACGCGGTCGGCGAACGCGAGGTGCTCGTCGCTTTCCCACATGATGCCGCGCTTCGCCAGCATGTGGTGGTACCCGCTCACGCCCAGGCCGATGGGCCGGTACTGCCGGTTGTTGATCTGGGCGTACGGCACGGGAAAGAAGTTGAGCTCGATGACGTTGTCGAGCGCGCGCACCGCGCTTTCGGTGACGTACGCCAGCTCTTGCGTATCGTCGACGTCGATGTGGCCGAGCGACAGGCTGGCCAGGTTGCACACGACGAACGCGCCCGGCTTCGTCACCGTGACCACCACCTGCTCGCCGTCGACGTCCTCGATGCGCTGCTCCACCTGCTCGATAGCGCCCATGTTCTGCGCGATCTCGGTGCACAGGTTGCTGCAGTAGATGACGCCCTGGTGCTTGTTCGGGTTCGCCCGGTTCACCGTGTCGCGGTTGAACGTGAACGGCGTGCCCGTTTCCACCGCGCTCTTGATGATGAGGCGAATGACGTCCTTGATGGGGATGACGCGCTTCTTGATGCGCGTATCGGCCACGCATTCGAGATACTTCTGCGTCCATTCCTCGCCGAAACAGTCCTCGAGCGCGTAGCCTTTCACCGTGGCGATCTCGTGCGGGCACATGAGGTACCAGTCGCCCTCGATGTTGTCGCGCGCCTGCTGCCAGAAGTAATCGGGGTAGCAGACGGCGGGAAACACGTCGTGCGCCTTCATGCGGTCGTCGCCGTTATTCGTGCGCAGCGCGAGGAATTCGGGCAGGTCGCGATGCCACGCGTCCAGGTACACCGCCACGGCGCCCTGCCGCATGCCCAGCTGGTCAACCGCCACGGCCGTGTCGTTCGCCAGGCGAATCCAGCGGATGACGCCGCCGGCCGCCCCGTCGAACCCGCGAATGGCGCTGCCCGACGCGCGCACCTTGCCGAAGTACAGGCCCATGCCGCCGCCGTACTTGCTCACCTTCGCGAAGTTGTCGATGCTGCGGTAGATGCCGTCCAGGCTGTCGGGCACCGTGTCGATGAAGCACGACGACAGCTGATGGAACGGCTTGCGCGCGTTCGACAGCGTGGGCGTGGCCATGGTCACCTTGAGCAGGCTCAGCATGTCGTAGAAGCGGCGCACCCACCCCAGGCGCTCGGCCGGGTCCTCCTCCATGGCGAGGTGCAGCGCGATGCCGAGGAACATCTCCTGCGGCGACTCGAGCGGCGCGCCTTGGTGCGTGCGGATGACGTAGCGGTCGAGCAGCAGCTGCAGGCCCGCATAGGTGAACAGGTTGTTGCGGCTCGGGTCGAGGAAGGAGGCGGCCTCGCTCAGCTCGGCGGGCGTGTAGCGCTGCAGGATGTAGTCGCCGTAGAGGCCCTCTTCGGTGAGGAAGGCCACTTTCTGCGCGAACGTCTCGATATGGCGGGCGGTCATGCGCTCGTCGAGGGCGCGGTCGAACTGCACCATGAGCAGGCGCGCGGCGATGATCTCCCAGCGCGGCGCCTCCTGGGTGGTCAGTTCGACGGCCGCCTTGATGAGCATGGCCAGCTTCTGGTCGTCGGTGGCGTCGGGCTTCGCGAACGACTGGAACTTGTTGTGAAGGTGCGCAAGCTCGTATTCCTCGCCGGCGAACTCCTTCTGCACGGCGGCCAGCACGCTTGGCAGCGCGGCGATGCCGGGCAGCTGCGCGCACAAGCGCTCGCGGGCGGCGCGCTTGCGGGCGCGGTCCTCGCGGTACAGGATGTAGCTTTTGAGCTCCTGGTAGTGGTTCGCCTCCATGAGCGCGCGCTCGACGAGGTCCTGCACGTCCTCGACCGCGACGGCGCCGTTCACCGCGACGTCGGCCATAGCCCGCTCGATGCCGGCGACCAGGCGATCGGCCTCGTCGTCGGCCAGCACGCTGCCGACGCTGGCGAACGCCGCGCCCATCGCGCGCTTGATCTTGTCGGCACCGTAGGCTTCCGTGGTGCCGTTGCGCTTAGAAATCTGCATGTCTTGGTTCCTTCGTGGGGTCGTCAAGGGTGAGCGACTATGGTAGCACAATATGTTACCAATATCGCAACATATTGGGGAACGAATGCGTAACAAGCACCACTGAGCGGGGGGTTGCGACCGCGGGGCCTCCTGGGGCCCTGGCGCGTCCGTGCAGCCCCGGATGCCATTGCGTCCGCGCCCTCCTCCATTGCGCCCGTACCCCCTCATTGCGCCCGCACCCTCCTCCATTGCGCCCGCAGGGAGACTGGCGGGTCGCATGACTTTCGGCGGGCGCAAGGAGAGGGGCGGAGAGGAAGAGAAAGGGAGGGAAAGAGAGAGGCGGAGAGGAAGGGAGGAAAAGGGGAGGAGGGCAACGATTTCCTTCCTTCCTGTCACCACCTACTCAGCGCGGGCGTCCGTGAAACGATTGCTGGTATAATCCAAGCCCAGAACGGGAAGGGAACCCATGAATTTGCTGGAACGGGTGCACGGTGCGGCCGGCATCAAAATCATCATCGGCTCGGCGTTTTTCTGGGCATGGCTCGACGCGCTGTTCATGAGCGCGTTCTTCGTGCACCCCGAAGCGGAGGGGTTCATGGCAGAGCTGGCCGCCGTGGCCGTGTTCGGGCTGAGCCTGCCGTGGCTCGTCCTCGCGCTGCTCAAACCGGCGGCCTGCAACAGCCTGCTCGGGCAGAAGCGCGTGCCGCTCGCCTTCGCCGCGCTCGGCGCCGCCGGCTCGCTGCTGTTCCTGCTGGCGGGACTCCGGCTCAACTGGATCGCCCTCGCCGCGGGCGGCGTGTGCGCCGGCGCGTTCATGGCGGCTTTCCAGCTGGCATGGGGCGCGGCGTACTGCCACGACGGCGAGCGCAGCGCCACCCCGTACGTCGCGGGCGGGTTCGCTTGCGCCATCATCATCGACACGCCCCTGCTGTTCATGATTCCCGAAGCGGCGGCCGTGTTCTCCGCCCTGCTGCCGCTCGTCTCGGGCGCGTTCTTCGTGGCGCTCGCCCCCGAGCTGCGCACCTATCGCCGCACGACGCCGCTCGACCCGCTGCCGAAGCGCGGGCTGCGCTCGCGCCTGAAGGTGCACCTCGGCACGTCGATGATGCTTTTGTGCGCCGTGGCTCTCGTCATGACCGGGTTCGGCTACCTGCAGCACCTCGTGTCGTTCTCACCGGTGGCCAGCGACGGCTCGGCGAACGGCATCCTCGTGCAGGTGGCGCGCGGCATCACGGCCCTGCTCGTGTTCGCCATCGTCGTGGTGGGGAAACGGCGAGCGAGCACCGTGTACCGCGTGGGGCTGCTGGCTATGATCGCCGGGTTCATGATGATGGCGTTTCTGTTCGGCACCGATCTGTTCTGGGTATCGGGGGCTATCATCATCAGCGGCTACACCATCCTCGACCTGCTCATCTGGGTGGCGTTCTCGCAGATCGCCTTCGCCCAATCGCGCGACCCGCTGAAAACCATCGCGCTCATGCGGCTGCTGGCGGTGCTGTGCTACGTGGTGGGCGCCCTCGTGGGCATCCTGCTCGTGGGCAACGACGAGATCATGCACGGCAACGTGGCCGCCGAAACCACCGTGGTGGGCTACCTCGTGGTCATCGCGACGGTGCTGCTGCTCAGCAGCGAGGACATGTGGATGCTGTTCGGCCGCACGCGCCCCGGCGACCTGTCGGGCGACGACCGCGCCAGCCAGGAAGCGCGCATCGACGCCTGGTTCGACCGCATCGGGCTGACCACGCGCGAACGCGAGATCGGCGTGCTGCTGGCGTACGGCCGCACGCAGCCCTGGATTGCCGAGCGGCTGAGCATTTCGGAGAACACCGTGGGCACCCACGTGCGCCACATTTACCAGAAGGCGGGCGTGCACGGCCGGCAGGAATTCATCGATTTCGTCTTCTCGCCTGATCAGAGCATGTCACCCGAATCACGTGAGCATGTCGAATAGCTCACGGAAGACACCTGATATTGCGAAATAAGGTCATTCGCGCGTTGTGCGCCCCGACCCCTTCCGCCACCCTGATCCCAGCGCACTTCGATGCTGCGCAGCCCGCGTTGCGGGCAGGGAGAGAACCCTGAGGGGTTCGGAGGGAAGGGTATCTACATGGATATCAATCGCAGAAATTTCTTGAAGGGTGCACTCGTCACGGGCGCCGCCGCTGCCGCGGCCGTCGCGCTTCCGGCCTGCAGCCCCGCCGCGTCGGCGGACTCGTCGTCCGACGCGAAGAGCACGTCCTCGAAGGGCGACACCGCCACGACGAAGCACTCGTGGGAAGTCGCGCCTGAGCACATCACCGACACCGCCGAGATGAAGGACTACGACGTCGTGATCGGAGGCGCCGGCCTGGCAGCAGTCAACGCATCCGCAACGGTCGCCAGCGCACGC